>Ga0136636_10000830_pt1 | contig 17027 bp, 15 predicted proteins | sample AntDrymUQ8522106_2_FD_104653 | JGI IMG/M metagenome (GOLD analysis project Ga0136636, IMG submission 104653) | Polar desert sand microbial communities from Dry Valleys, Antarctica - metaG UQ852 (21.06) | ecosystem: Environmental > Terrestrial > Soil > Desert | place: Antarctica: Dry Valley... | reverse complement strand
GAATCTAAATTATCACCGGCAGCTTCTGAAATTAACGAAAGGTTATAAATCTTAAACTGATTGCCAAGCGACATTTCTTCGATTTTGTTCCGCACATTTAGTTTCGAGTCGCCGTTAATATTAATCGCGATTTCATTTAAAACAGCGTTCTGAAACTGGATTTGCGGGAAATTTGCATTCAACACCAGGGTGTTTTTGTCGGAGTTTATGCGGCCTGTAAGTAGAGCTGGCTGAGCCCTTAATGCAGGCATTAAAACCTGTGTAAAACGGTTAATATCTTTCAGTTCAAGCTTGAACTCAAAATTATTCGTGGATTTTTCAGTCGGAATCTTCAGGCCGGCAGAGGGAAGGTAACTTGCGATAATCCGTTTTACAGAGGAGCCCAGATTGTGCAATTCGTATTTTCCCCGAAGGTCGGCATCCAGAAAATCGGAACGAAGTTGCAAAACAGGTTCGTCTTCGTTAAAGGTTTTTAAATCAATGTTATCAAACGACAGCAATCCGTTTTCGTTCAGGTAACTTCCTTGGGTGAAGTGAATGAGCCCGGCCAGGTTATCGATGTTGTTTCCGGTGAAATTGGCGTTCAGGTTAAACGATATCTTCGACTCCTTGAAACCTTTCACCAGATTCATGGCATATAAGTCGGCCTCTTCGACCAGCATATTGAAATTGAAAACCGGAACCGGAACATTCAGATCGAAGGCTCCGTCGAAACGGAATTTCAGGTTTGGATCATCAATTACCAGGTTTCCGTCGAAACGTTTATTCAGCACATCGCCGCTTAACTCAATGTTTTTGTACCGGTATTGGTTCACATCCAGACTATCGATGCGACCCGAAACTTTAGCCATGAAATTATGCGTATTCTGGTTCAGTATTCCTTTAATGTCGCCGTTAAAAGTTATTCGCTCAAGAAGTTGGGTCTGTGCCAGTTCACCGAGCATAAAGTTCACGGTTTTTATATGCCCGTTAATTTTCAGATTTTCACCTTTTGTCGGTACAAACGACAAGTCGGTGTTTAACGCGCCCCATTTCGAATTGAACGACCCATATGCTACAAAGTCGCTCAGGAAACCGGTGAAGTTTCCCTGATATTCAATGAGACCGATCTGCAAAAGCTGGTCTGGAACCTTGATCTGATTGAGTGGAAAATTATCCGGAAGTTTCAACCTGGTGAGCTCATTAAAGTCGGCAAACGATTGTTTGAGGTCGTACTGCATGTATGTATTTGCCAGATCGGGTAAACCGTTTAGGTAAAAATCGAACGAAAGCCGGGTATTTCCTCCCATACTCAGTTCAATATTTTTACCCTTCAAATCAACCAGTTTTCCTGAAATCTGACCCGAGACCTCAATAACTTGGTCCATTCCCTTTAGCGATGGAACGATTTGAGCGATATCTTTGAGGCTAACCTGAGATTTTTTAAGATCCAGACTTACTTTCAATTTTGTAAAATCGAGACCCGGGCCAATTTTGCTTTTGTCAATCAGGAAATTGGCTTCAGTGATTTCGGAATACGAAGTTTTTACATGAAGTTTGGTCAATTTAACCGAATCGGGTGATACAACCAGTAGCCCCGAAAAATCTTCAAGGCTGAAATCCTTCCGGTCGTTCATCCTGAAACGGGTAATCTGAAAGACCATGTTTTCTTTCTGAATGGCAAGATCACTCATTCCAAACGAAATATCATCCAAAAAAAACTGATGAATGCCAAGACTGTCGTGATAGGCGTAACTCACTTTCGAATCGTTGAACTCAAACTTGTTTAGGATAAAATCGAATTTTAGGCTTTCGGTTTTTACCGTGTCTTTTTTTACCAGCTGATCGATCAGGAATTTATAATTGGCTGTTCCGGTCGAGTCGGAAGCGATGCGAAGCAAGGTTCTGTTCAATGTCAGATCGCCAACCGTAAAATACCTGTTTTTAAAACTGAACGAGTCAATGCTTGCCACCAGTTCATCAACAAATAAAAGCGAATCGTGTTTTTGATCCTGAATAAGAACTTCTTCGAGTACCACTTTGTTGAAGAAATTGATCGAAACTCCTTTTACCGTGATTGTTGTGTTGTATTTTTCAGATAGGAAACCAGCGACTTTTTGTGATAAAAACGTCTGTACCAATACACTCTGAAGAATGAGATAAAGGGAAAAGAGCACGATTAACATCGTGACCAAAATTGGTAAACCTATATGAAGTAATTTTTTGATAATTTTGCCGATCAAAATTTAGAACAAAATAATACAAATCCCCGGAATAAACCAGTCTGTAAAAGAAATTAACGGCAAAACGGGCTTTTTATTGATCGCAATGGAGAAAGAAAAAGACATATTGATATTGGGTATCGAATCATCGTGCGACGATACTTCGGCTTCGGTCATGCGGAATGGCTATTTGTTGTCGAATATTATTGCAGGCCAGAAGGTTCACGAGGCCTATGGTGGCGTAGTTCCTGAACTGGCCAGCCGCGCTCATCAGCAAAACATCATTCCGGTGGTCGATCAGGCCATTAAACAGGCTGGTGTGAAAAACGAAGATATTACAGCCATCGCTTTTACCCGCGGACCGGGTTTGTTGGGTTCGCTTTTGGTCGGAACTTCCTTTGCCAAAGGTTTTTCGCTGGCTACCGGTGTCCCGATGATCGAAATCAATCACCTTCAGGCGCATGTGCTGGCCCATTTTATTCAGGAATACGACCAGCCTTACGATCCTCCCCAGTTTCCGTTTCTGTGTCTGCTGGTTTCAGGCGGAAATTCGCAAATCATTTTGGTGAAAGATTACCTCGACATGGAAGTTATTGGCCAAACCATTGACGATGCGGCTGGCGAAGCGTTTGACAAATGTGCCAAAGTGATGGGTCTTCCATACCCGGGAGGTCCGTTTGTCGACAAACTGGCGAAAGAAGGGAATCCGGAGGCATTTAAGTTTTCGAAACCCAAAATCCAGAACTTCGACTACAGCTTTAGCGGACTGAAAACCAGTTTTCTGTATTTTCTGCGCGACCAGTTAAAAGAGAATGGAAACTTTATTGAAGAACGGAAAGCCGATTTGTGTGCATCGCTTCAGAAAACCATCATCGATATTTTGCTCGACAAACTGATTAAGGCAGCCAAGGAAACCGGAATAAATGAAATCACGGTTGCAGGTGGCGTTTCGGCCAATTCAGGATTGCGGAGTGCGCTGATGGAGACTGCAGCCAAACGACACTGGAAAATGCACATCCCCAAGTTTGCATTTACCACCGACAACGCCGCCATGATTGCCATGACCGGCCATTTTAAATACCTGAAAGGCGAATTTATTGGTATGGATGCGGTGCCTTTTGCACGGATGGATATACGAGTTTAGAAAAAAGGAAAAGTGAAAAGGAAAAGTGAATGAGAAATGGAAAAGAATATGCAGGGTAAATCCAATGTGGCCGACTGATATTTACAATTTAAAATAGGGTTTTATCAATCCCGATTTACTGTACCGGTCTTCAAGGATTTGTAATATTGCATGTCTGGAAGTTGCATCCAAAGGATGTAAATTGAGATAACACTATACTGTAAAACATTAAATTGGGGCGTATCAACATGTCTCTTATACGCTACAAAATTAGCCGGAAAATTATTTTTTACAACATACACAAACTGATTAATTCTCAATTACATTTCTTTTAAGCTGAATCGCTGAAGAGCATTCACTGTGGTGTGAGAGGTAGGGGAAGTAATCCCCCTACCTACTCGATTATTAATCGAACAAATCGGATAACCAGTTTTTTTGTTTGTGGTTTTTGTAATAGTCACTGTCGCTTTGGTATTTGTGGCGATCATGATCGTTGTGATGCTGACTAAATGATTGATTTGAACCATAAAACCGGTTTTGTCCTTCTGGAGTTGATCGTTCAATAATCTTGTCGAGTTCTCCGCGATCGAGCCAAATTCCGCGACATTTGGGGCAATAGTCAATTTCGATGCCCTGTTTGTCTGAAATGACAAGGGCTACATTGCAAATTGGACAGTTCATGTTAATGATGATTTAAGTGAATGATTTGTTTTTCTTTTTGTGGGAAAATGATCGAAAGAACAATGGATACGATCAATATTCCAAGTATTGTTAAAAGTGAATAGACAATGGGGATTTTATAAAATCCGACGATAACCATTTTTACACCTACAAAAACCAAAATGGCCGATAATCCATATTTAAGGTAATGAAAATATTTCGTTATTCCGGCAAGGGCAAAGTAAAGTGCTCTCAAACCAAGTATGGCAAAAACATTGGAAGTGAAGATGATAAAGGAATCATTTGATATGGCCAGAATTGCAGGTATCGAATCGACCGCAAATATTAAATCGGTAAATTCAACAATGAGCAATACTATAAACAGAGGAGTGGCTACCGTTTTTGAGTTTATTTTGACGAAAAATTTATCCTCATGCATTTGATCGGTAACCGGGAAGAACTTTTTGAACAACCGAACCAATGGATTTTTATCCGGAGTAATTTCACCTTCCTTTTGAATCAGCATTTTTATTCCGGTTAAAATCAGGAACGCCCCAAAAATGTATATGATCCAATGAAATTTGGTAATAAGTGCTACTCCGGCAAAAATGAAAGCTGCACGCATTATTAACGCACCCAATATGCCCCAGAACAGAATTTTATGCTGATAAATTGGATTCACTTTAAAGTATGAGAACAGCATAATAAAGACAAACAAATTATCCACACTCAGCGATTTCTCAATTAAATATCCGGCCAGGAATTCAAGGGCTTTTTCTTCTCCCATAAAAACGTAAATCCCATAATTGAAAATTAGCGCAAGTGATATCCAGATTGCGCTCCAAATCAGCGCTTCTTTAATTTTTACTTCGTGCGATTTACGGTGAAATATACCTAAATCGATGGCCAGTAACATGATTACAAAAGCAATAAAGCCAGCCCAAACATATCCGTCGATTACCATTTTTTAATATTTAAATTAGATATTTGATTAATACAAAACCTCCGATTAACAAACCGGTAAAACCTAGCGCAAGCGAGTTGAAATACTTCTCGATAAATCGTTTAATTTCTGGTCCAAATTTCCAAATCAGGAAGGCTATCAGAAAGAATCGTGCTCCGCGGCTAATTAACGATGCAATAAAAAACATGATCAGATTTAAGTCAAATACTCCGGCAGTTATTGTAAAGACCTTGTAAGGGATTGGTGTAAAGCCCGCAGTGAAAATAACCCAGAAATCCCATTTGTTAAATAAAGCTTTTATAGTTTGGTATAAATCGACTGTAAATCCAGGTATGTTGTCAAAAAAGAACATGGCAAAGACAGTAAATTCGCCATTGGCAGCAATCCAGGTGTAATGGCCCAGCGCATAACCAACAAAAGCACCAAGCACCGATCCTAAAGTACAGTTTAGTGCAAAATGAAACGACTTTGCCGAACTTCCTAAAGCTAAAGCAATGAGCAGTACATCAGGTGGTATGGGGAAAAAAATTGATTCGGTAAATGCAAGTATAAAAAGTGCAATTGGACCGTATGGAGTTTCAGCCCATCTCAGAATCCAATCATATAATTTTTTCAATCCATTCATAGTGATGAGTAAAAAGCTTTATTTCAAAAATTGAATAGTAGCGTTTGTAATTTGATAATTGGTTATTTTCCTGATCCACTCCATATTTTGTCCAAAAATGCGCTTAGGTACTCAATGATACCTTGAATGCCGTTTTGGTTGATGTAATTAAACAATTTGATAAAAAGTGGTAGTAAAATCACAATCAGGGCAATGATTATCACCAATATTATAATTGCCGCGATTATTAATAGCAGCTTAAGTTTTTTGTTATTCCGAATGCTTTCCAGAAAATATCTCATTTTATATCGACGGTCGTATCTGTGATTGGAATACGTTGAGTATGATGAGTTTTGATATTTATTCTGCTTGCTGTATCTATTTGAATTTCTGTGGTTTCTATTAATGACGTCGTCGAATTCCATAATTGTAAAAGTTGAGATTTTTAATTTTTTACCGTTGTGTATTGTTGATTTCCCATTGTACATGTCTGGTATGCAGGCAGAACAGGGTCATTCAACATCCATAGCCCGATGGTTATCGAGGCTAACAGTTCTAATCTAAAGATTCAAGAGATTAAATCCTGAAAGGGGATTTTTGCGGTGGTTGCCAGTTTGAAAAGGAAAACTCAGGGATTATAAACAAGTTGTTTGAAATCGTTAAACAAGTTAGTTTTTCTCCAATCAATAATTTTTCCTGAGTTTGATTGATGTGGTCGTCGTCAAAAGAATCAATATCCGAATTGAGGTTGTTATCCTCAACATTCAATTCCTCCGATAGTTCCATGTTATAGGTTGGGAACGTATAGTTTGAATAAACTTCAACCCCAAGGCTGAAAAGTACTGCTATCAGAAATAGAAACCGGAATACGATATGTTTTGTCACTTTCATCGGAGGCAAAAGTAACATAAATGGCGAAATTTCCAGAAGTTGCTTGTTAAGAATACTTAACGCCAATGTTATTTATTTCTCTCTTAATTTCTTACCCTCTGATTAGCCGGATAAATTCTTCCCTTGTGGCTACCCGTTCGAATGCTCCGGTAAAGTCGGATGTGGTTGTGATTGAATGTTGCTTCTGAACTCCGCGCATTTGCATACAAAGGTGCTGCGCTTCAATAACAACAGCCACTCCAAGCGGATTTAATGTGTTTTGTATGCACTCTTTAATTTGAGTAGTCAATCTTTCCTGAACCTGTAACCGCCGGGCATACGCATCAACCACCCTTGCAATTTTACTTAGTCCGGTAATGTATCCATTAGGAATATAGCCGATGTGTGCTTTGCCAATAAACGGTAACATGTGGTGTTCGCACATCGAATAAATCTCGATATCTTTAACAATCACCATTTGCCGGTAATCTTCCTTGAACATGGCCGAGCTTAGAATTTCTTCCGGATCCTGTTCATAGCCCTGAAGCAGGAATTGCATGGATTTAGCTACGCGCATCGGTGTTTGAAGTAATCCTTCACGACTGGAATTTTCACCCAGCAAGTCGATTATTTTCCGATAATACTGGCTTAATTGCTCTGTTGTTTCCGGATCGTATTTTTCAACTTTCCGGTAGTGGCCATCTTTTCCGTTCAATGAAAATTCCATCGTGACTCCTTTCTAAACAAAATTTTATTTTGTTGTACGCAACCACAAAGGTAATAAGTTAAGTCTTAAATGCAGGAAGTCTTAAAGGTTTTATCCATAAAGGCTTGATAATTGGATCAGACTCACTGCAATTGTAAATCAGTAACGCGAAATTAGCACGCAGTGAGGAGATTTTTTTACTTTTGCACCTGTTTCCTGATTTTGTATTCTAATTTGATTGAGAATAACTAGCTAATATTTGTTAATAATAAGTCTTTCAGGACATTGGAATGTAGTCTTTCAGGATGTGAAAAAAAGTTAATTTTTTCTGAGTGTTTATACAATATTTGCTGCAATTGGTAGTTTGTATATCTGAAAACAATGTCTCAGAAAATTAACCACAGTTAATTTAATGTACTTATGATTGTAGTTACCGGAGCAGCTGGTTTTATTGGGAGTTATGTCGTCGGGAAGCTAAACAGGGAAGGTTTTAAAGACATTGTTTTAGTCGATAAATACGACGATCCCCTGAAGTTTCAAAATTACCAGACCAAAACATACTCAGAAATGGTCGATCGGGATAATTTCTTCGATTGGTTGGCCGTAAACGAGAAGTTAGTACAGATGATTATTCATTTGGGAGCCCGCACCGATACGGTTGGTCAGGAACCCGAAATATACCAACAACTTAATTTAAAATACTCACAAAAGATTTGGAAAGCCTGTATTCAGTATGGCTTGCCACTCATCTATGCATCTTCTGCTTCAACTTATGGTGAGGGTGAATTGGGCTTCGACGACGATCATGCCTTAATTCCGCGATTGAAACCCTTGAATTTATATGCCCAGTCGAAACACGATTTTGATTGTTGGGCTCTTAAACAGAAAGATCAGCCTTTTTTCTGGACAGGGCTGAAGTTTTTCAACGTTTTTGGCCCGAACGAGTACCACAAAGACCGGATGTCTTCAGTTATTTTTCAGGCATACAATACCGTTTTCCAAACTGGCAAAATGGATCTATTTCGCTCGCATCGCCCCGATTTTAAAGATGGTGAACAGTCGCGCGATTTTATTTACGTGGAGGATGTGGCCAAGGTCATTCTGTTCTTTATGAATCACCGCACAAATTCGGGAGTTTACAATGTTGGAACCGGCGAATCGCGCTCATACCTGAGTTTGACCAAGGCTGTTTTTAAATCGATGAATAAAGTGGAGAATATTGGATTTGTTGATACTCCAGCCGATTTACTCGGAAAATACCAATATTATACTTGTGCGAATATTCAGAAATTAATAAGTATTGGTTACAGCGAACCTTTCCTCAGTCTCGAAGATGGCATTGAAGACTATGTGAAGAATTACCTGATGCCCGGTTCTAGATATTAGCTATCGGGTAAATACCCAATGATCGCCCTTCGAAAGTTGATTGTTATAGTAGTATCCTTCCATATCAAAAGCTTTAATTTCTTCCGGATCAGTAATTTGATTCTGGATAATAAACCTGCTCATTAAACCACGCGCTCTTTTTGCAAAAAATGATATCATTTGGTACTGCCCGTTTTTGTGCTCTTTAAATGCCGGAGTGATGATTCTTGCCTTCAGTTTTTTTGTGTCAATCGCGCTGAAATATTCATTCGAAGCCAGGTTGATCAGTTCTTTTTGTCCACTTTCTGCCAATTCCTGATTGAGTTTGGCTGTAATTTTAGTTTTCCAGAATTCATAAAGGTTTTTCTTTCGGGCAATGCCGATATTAGTACCCATTTCCAGCCGGTAGGGTTGAATTAAATCGAGCGGTTTCAGCAAACCATAAACTCCTGAAAGAATCCTCAAATGTTGTTGTGCAGTCTCAAATTCAGATGGAGAAAATGTTTCTGCTTTCATTCCCTGATAGACATCGCCGTTGAACATCATTACCGCCTGCCACGAATTTTCAGGAGTAAAAGGCAAAGTCCATTCCTGAAAGCGGTGATAATTCAGATCGGCCAACTTGGGCGAAATGTCCATCAGTTTGGCCAGTTGTGCCGGTTTTTTCTTTTTCATGGCCGAAACTATTTTTTCGGCTTCAGGCAAAAAATCGGCTGAGGTATAATTTTCAAGCTGAATGGGAGCTTTTTCGTAAAGCGATTTGGCCGGAGAAATTACAATGATCATAGTTCAGAATTTTTGATTTTTCACTAAGGAACAAAAATAGAGAATCGATGTTCAGGCATTTGTTAATTGTTGACTCACTTCGCTCAGAATGACAGTATTGGTTGAAGTTAATAGATATGAATTTTCATTTACAAATTGTAATTATCTGCACTACCGTTACCGAATTCGCTCAAACGAGGGGAAGAAAGTTTTGATGCTCAACTAATTATCCCACTTTCCCATTTCTTTTTCCCGATTTCTATCCAAAGCATTTATTGTCGAAAAACTTTACCGGTTCACTGCAGTTTTCACCGTCAACAGTCCAGGTATTTCCCGATTGCAACAATTCATCCATGCAGGTTACTCTTCGTTTGGCCTGAACTGTTTCGATCTGTTTTTTCATTTCCTGATCGTACACAGGGGCTTCAACACTGCGGACAACGCCCATTGCCACCGGAAATTCGGGAAGTGCCATGTTGATTATGGCAACTTGCAGTCCAAGATTGTCTTCTTCCGGATGGTGAACCAGGATATTATCACGGGTTATTCCATTTTCACCGATTTTCACCACTTTCAGGTGTCCGTTTTCCAGAATCAAACCTTTGTCTGCCTGTTCGCCAAAAATCATCGGTTCGCCTTTTTTTAGGAACAATTGCCTTTCGGCACGGAATTTTGGGTCAGCAACATAATCGTGAATACCATCGTTGAAAATCACACAGTTTTGCAACACTTCAACCACCGAAGTGCCTTTGTGCTGAGCGGCATCGGCCAAAACTTCCTGAGTATGTTTTACATTGCTGTCGAGCGCACGGGCAAAGAAAGTTCCGCGCGAACCCAATACTAATTGTCCGGGAACAAATGCATCTTCAATGGTTCCAAATGGCGAAGTTTTGGTGATAAAACCTCTGTCGGTGGTTGGCGAATACTGGCCTTTGGTTAAACCGTATATTTTGTTGTTGAAAAGAATCAGGTTAAGGTCGATGTTACGACGAACCAGGTGAATAAAGTGGTTTCCGCCGATTGCCAAAGAATCGCCGTCGCCGGTAATTACCCAAACTGTTAATGCCGGATTAGCTGATTTTACACCTGAAGCAATAGCGGTAGCGCGTCCGTGAATGGTATGAAAACCGTATGTACTCATATAATACGGAAACCTTGAAGAACATCCTATTCCGGAGATAACAGCAAAATCTTTGTGTGCGATATCCATGTCGGCCATGGTCTTTTGAACCGCATTCATAATGGCATAATCGCCACAACCCGGGCACCAGCGAACTTCGGCAGCGCTTTTAAAATCTTTGGCAGTATAATTAAATTTTGTCATGATTAAGCCTCCATTATTTTTTCAAAGTTTTCAACTAATTCGTGTACCGAGAATGGTAATCCCTTCATCTTATTTACCTGGTAATAATGGAGTCCCGGTACTCTATCGCGCAAATAGCTGGCAAATTGTCCCAGATTTAATTCGCAAACCACGATCTTTTTGAATTTGCTGAAAACTTCAGCCGTATTTTTTGGTAATGGTTTAATGTAATTAAAATGTGCCAGACTAACTTTCTTCCCGGCATCCTGCATGGTGCGCACCGAGCTAATCATGTGTCCATAAGTTCCGCCCCATCCAACAACCAATAAATCGCCTTCCGTTTCGCCAACCAATTCCAGTTCAGGAATCATATCGACCACCTTCTCAACTTTGGCCGCTCTGATTTCGGTGTTAATGTGGTGGTTCTCCGGATCATGACTTACTGCTCCTGCTTCGTTCTTTTCCAATCCGCCAATGCGGTGCTGGTAGCCATCCATTCCGGGTACTGCCCATTCTCTGGCCAGTGTCTCAGGATCACGTCTATATGGTTTAAATAATTCTGGATTGGTTGCTTTGCGAGGTGTTATTGGTGGCAACTCATCCATTGTCGGAACCCGCCATGGTTCGCTTCCGTTACCAAGGAATCCATCAGTCAAAAGAACCACGGGAACCATTCTTTCGAGTGCTATTTTTGCTGAAAGGTAGGCGTAGTAGAAACAATCGGATGGTGTGCTTGCTGCGAGAACAACAAGCGGGCTTTCACCGTTACGTCCGTATAGCGTTTGCAATAAATCAGATTGTTCGGTTTTGGTAGGCAAACCGGTTGATGGTCCGCCACGTTGAACGTTCACCACCACGATGGGTAATTCTGCCATTACCGAAAGTCCGAGTGCTTCCGATTTTAATGCGAATCCGGGGCCGGAGGTTGAAGTTACTGCCAGATGACCAGCAAACGCAGCTCCGATAGTGGTGCATATTCCGGCAATTTCGTCTTCGGCCTGAAATGATTTTACGCCCAGATCTTTTCGTTCGGCCAATGCCTGAAGAACATCGGTAGCAGGTGTAATAGGGTAGGAGCCAATAAACAAGTCGAGTCCTGCCTTTTCGGCAGCAGCAAGCAGCCCCCATGCCGTAGCAAGGTTTCCGTTGATGTTCCGGTAGATACCTTTTTCAATTGGTGCAGGGTGCACAATATATTGTGGAGTTGCCTGCTGTATATTCATTCCGTAGTTGTAGCCGTCGTGCAATACTTTCAGATTCGCTTCAGCAATAACCGGTTTTTTGCCGAATTTTTTCTGAATGAAACCTTCGATATAATCCAGTGGGCGATCAAACATCCAGCAAATTAACCCTAATGCAAACATGTTTTTACAACGCAATACGCTCTTGTTATCCAATTCAAGGTCTTTCAAACTTTCTTTGGTCATGCTGGTAATTGGCACCGGAATTTTGATGTAATCTTCCAGATTTAATTCAGCAAACGGATCGTTGGTTTTGAATTGTGCTTTTTCAAAATTTTTATCGCTAAACGAATCGACGTCAAAAATGATCGTTCCCCCCGGATTCATAAACGCAGCATTTGCCTTTATCGCTGCAGGATTCATGGCAACCAATACATGGGCTAAATCGCCCGGAGTGGTAATCTTTTTCTTCCCAAATTGTACCTGAAATCCTGAAACTCCACCAACGGTTCCCTGGGGTGCTCTAATTTCAGAGGGATAATCAGGGAAGGTTGAAATGTCATTTCCGAGAAGTGCTGAAGTATCCGAAAATAAGGTTCCGGTCAACTGCATTCCATCGCCCGAGTCTCCGGAAAACCGAATGGCTACCTCTTCGAGTTCAATTACTTTTGCGTCTTTCATTAGATATAAAATTTAAATATCGATCCTTCTGCGACAACTAACTTTGAAGCATTTTCAAAGCTAATCAAATACAAATTTTTACTGGTCAGAGGCTATTCCTCTTTTTTTTAGAAGCCCCAAAAATAACCAATATTTAACAAGGCGGGCAGGATATGGACAAATATTTATACTGTCTTTTACACCTATCTATATTTCTGTATCTGATCGGAGATCATCAGAAAATTGGAACTTGCCACGACTTTTTATTCTTGCGAAATGGATATTCCAAAGTGTAAGAATTGTTGAATAAGTCAGAATCCTGACAAGTTTCATATCTTTGTGTCAAATTTAAATGGTATATAAAATGGCACTCATAAAATCACTTTTAGGGAAAACTCCGGAATTTGGAGAGAACTGCTTTTTGGCCGAAACCTCTGTCATCATTGGCGATGTGGTTGTCGGAAATGATTGCAGCATCTGGTACGGAGCTGTAATTCGGGGCGATGTTCATTATATACGTATTGGAAACAATACCAACATTCAGGATAATGCTGTAATACATGCCACTTATCAGAAATCTCCTACCAATATCGGAAACAATGTAACCATTGCTCATGGAGCTATAGTTCATGGTTGCACCATTCATGACAATGTGATGATTGGGATGAATGCCGTGGTACTCGATGAAGCTGTGATTGAAAGCAACAGTATTGTGGCTGCCGGATCGGTAGTCAGTAAAGGGACAATCGTTGAAAGTGGTACGGTTTACGCGGGAATTCCGGCTAAAAAAATCAAAGACATCAGTCCTGAATTGCTTGAGGGTCAGATTAAACGGATCGCTAAAGCATACGGAATGTATTCGGGCTGGTACAAATAGGATCCTTATCCAGTTTATTCAGTAAAAAATCAAGGAATGAGTTTGATGCTTTCTTAATTTATTCTGATTTAAAAATAAAGGTCAGCGTTATACTTGTAAAACGTGTTCATATAATTTCAATATCCATTCTAAAAGATTAAGTTATGAACTCAAAAATTTCAGTTTTACTAATCGTTTTCTTTTTTCTCGCGTCATCATCGATGGCCCAGGAAAAAAGCAAGAAAGAACTTAAAGAAGAAAAAAAACTAGCCTTGCAGAAAGATGTGGATGATCTGGTTAATTCCAAAGAGTTTATTTATATGGCTGCTACGGCATTTCCTTCAGGAATGCGTTCAGTGAATCTTTCAGTGAATTCATACTATGTGAAATATCTCCCGAATCATATTGAAAGCTACATGCCTTTTTATGGTCGTGTTTATAGTGCTGCGCCTTATACTGGTGATGGTGGATTAAAATTTGAAGGAGAACCTTCGGAATTTAAAGTAGAAAAAGGGAAAAAGAATTATTCGGTTACAGCAAATGTTAAAAGTGGAGCCGAAAATTACACCTTGAATTTGATCGTTAATTTTGACGGAAGTGCCGCATTGTCGATTATAAGTAATAATCGGAACACAATTTCATACAATGGTCATATTTACCCATATCCAACACCGACAGAATTGAAATAGCAAGAAGCTATTGTTTTCAGTTTTTGTATTTTCCGATTTGTTGTTTGGGTAGTTAGTCCCTATTTGTTAAAGGCATATAAAAAGAAAAGCCTTGCAAAAATTTGCAAGGCTTCGAACTTAAAATCTTAAAAATATTAGACTATTATGCTAGTTTAACATTTACCGCGTTTAATCCTTTTCTTCCTTCTTGAAGTTCGTAAGTTACATCATCATCTTCTCTGATTTGGTCAACCAAACCTGAAACGTGAACGAAGTATTCTTTATCAGATTCACTGTCTTTAATAAAACCGAATCCTTTAGATTCGTTGAAAAATTTAACTTTACCTGTTTTCATAATAATTAATAAAAAAATTGAAATATGGCTGCAAATATAAAAAAAAATATTTTGCGCACATTGACAAACGTTAAAAAAATGCTAATATGGAATAAAATAAATGCTCATTGCTTTCGTTGCATCTGATTATATATCCTAAAATCTCGAATCTCACACTTATATTTGCATGCAAGCAACTTTTCCACTTCCACTTCGCTCAATTCGGCGTTTTTTTCATTTCACTAAAATATTATGTGTTCAGTAAATTGTTACTTAAGGCATTTAATGTTTGTTTTTTAAGCTCCGTTTTCACCAGTACCGAAATATTATGGCGACTTCCTCCGTAAGAAATCATGCGGATTGGGATTTCCTGAAGGGCAGCAAAAACTTTGGCTGCAAAACCGGTTTCTTCGGCAATCATTTCACCCACTATACAGGCAATGGTCAAATCGGAGTCAACTTCCACTTCACCATATTCTTTCAGTTCCGAAACAATTTCGTTCAGGTGTTTGGTGTTGTCGATGGTCAACGAAACCGCCACTTCCGAAGTTGAAATCATATCAATTGGAGTCTTGAAAAATTCGAAAATTTCGAATACATTTTTTAGAAATCCATAGGCATTCAACATTCGGTACGAACGTATTTTGATGGCTGTTATCCCATCTTTGGCAGCTACTGCTTTTATTCCATGACTGCTTGATTCTGATGAGATTAAAGTTCCTGCATCACTTGGGTTCATGGTGTTTTTCAGACGAACCGGTATGTTTTGTAGTTTGGCCGGAAGAACAGTTTGCGGATGAAGAATTTTTGCTCCGAAATAGGCCAACTCGGCAGCTTCGTCAAACGAAAGCCGATCAATTTTCTTCGTGTTTTCGACAAAACGCGGGTCATTATTGTGGAATCCGTCAATGTCGGTCCATATTTCAACTTCTTCCGAATCAATGGCTGCACCAATCAATGTCGAAGTATAATCGCTTCCACCGCGTTGCAGATTGTCGATATTCCCTTCTGCATTCCGGCAAATAAAACCTTGTGTAATATAGTAATCCGCAACATCCGCTAGCTGAATGACTTTGGTAATATTTTCGCGGATGAAATAAGAATCAGCCGCTTTATCGCCGTCAATTTTCATGAAATCCAATGCTGGAAGATAGACCGTTTTAAAGCCGTTTTCGAGCATTAATTCAGTAAAAAGTGCAGTCGAAAGCAACTCTCCCTGGGCAACTATAGCATTTTCACCCACCTCGGTAAATTCACCGGAAGTGAATGATTTAATTGTTTGGAATATTTCGGAAACAAGAGTTTTTCCCTTTTCCTTTTTCTCGTTTGTGGTATATAAATCGTTGACAACTTTGTTATATTTCTGTTCAAGTTGACTAATTACTTGTCTGGCAGCATCTTTGTTTTTTTTGTGGAGATAGTTGGCAATTTCAACCAGCGAGTTTGTGGTACCCGACATGGCCGACAGAACAACAATCTTTTGATTTCCATCGGTAATCAGCTGCATGACTGCCCGCATATTTTCAACCGATCCTACGGAGGTTCCTCCAAATTTTAATACTTTCATGTGTTTAGATTTTGTTTTTTAATTGTCACAAGAACTCGCATGAGAAATGTTCATAAGTATCCGTGATTAGTGAACATGCTCGTTACATAATAAACCTCTAATTTAAAAGGAGTTAAGTGATATTTGTTTGTGGTGACAAAGATGTGAAATATTTTTGAAAACAGACACTTAAATTACAATTCGGAAGTAAAATCTAGCAAATATTTAAAAATTCGTTTTTTATAGGTTCGAATTCGTTTAATCCTATTACATTTTATCAGTCAGGCTCTATTGATGTCAGAAAAAGTAATATTTTTGGCGATCTATAATTCTTAAGAAGAAATAAACTAATGACAACAAAATAATCATGAGAAAATTTATCGTTTACATGCTGTTATTCTTTGTGGTGGGAACTGGCATAAAGGCTCAACCTTTAAAACCTATTTACCTTGATGAAACTCGCCCGATTGAAGAACGTGTGAAGAATGCCTTATCGCTAATGACATTGGAAGAAAAAGTAACGCTTTGCCATGCCCAGTCAAAATTCAGCAGCAAAGGAGTGGCCCGGTTGGGTATTCCTGAAGTATGGATGAGTGACGGACCTCACGGAGTCCGTGCCGAAATTTTATGGGATAGCTGGGGTTATGCCCAATGGACCAACGATTCGTGTACTGCATTTCCAGCATTGACTTGTCTGGCTGCAACCTGGAATCCTGAAATGTCTGCCATTTATGGCAAAGCTGTTGGCGAAGAGGCTCGATATCGCAATAAAGCAGTTTTGCTCGGACCAGGCGTAAATATTTATCGGACTCCAATGAATGGCCGTAATTTTGAATATATGGGAGAAGATCCATATTTGGCTTCAGCAATGGTGGTTCCATACATTCAGGAAGTTCAGAAAAACGGTGTTGCAGCCTGTGTGAAACATTATGCTCTGAATAATCAGGAGAACTGGCGTGGTCATATCAATGTTGAACTGAGCGATCGCGCCTTACGCGAAATCTATCTTCCGGCCTTTAAAGCGGCGGTTACCGAAGGAAAAGTATGGTCGGTGATGGGTTCGTACAATAAGTTTCGCGGCGAACATTGCTGCCACAACGATTTGCTCCTGAATCAGATTTTAAAAGGCGAATGGAAATTCGATGGAACCGTAATCACCGACTGGGGTGGCGCGCACGATACCAAACAGGCTGCCATGAATGGACTCGATATTGAAATGGG
>Ga0136636_10000829_pt1 | contig 17048 bp, 17 predicted proteins | sample AntDrymUQ8522106_2_FD_104653 | JGI IMG/M metagenome (GOLD analysis project Ga0136636, IMG submission 104653) | Polar desert sand microbial communities from Dry Valleys, Antarctica - metaG UQ852 (21.06) | ecosystem: Environmental > Terrestrial > Soil > Desert | place: Antarctica: Dry Valley... | reverse complement strand
TCAAACCTAGAAATGCAGAACAGGCATTTGCTATTCATGCCGTCCTTAAACCGGAGATCAAATTGGTTTCCATTCAAGGAGTAGCTGGAACCGGAAAAACATTGATTGCTTTGGCAGCTGCCCTTGAGCAAAAGCGCGAGTATAAACAAATTTATTTGGCGCGGCCGATCGTTCCGTTGAGTAATAAAGACATCGGCTATTTGCCCGGTGATATCAAATCGAAATTGAATCCCTACATGGAACCACTATGGGATAACTTGAAGTTCATCCAGAACCAATACAGCGAAAGCGATAAAGAATACGCGAAGATTACCGAGATGGTGCAAAATGAAAAGTTGGTGATCACACCGCTTGCTTATATTCGTGGGAGAAGTTTATCCAATATTATTTTCATTGTGGATGAAGCCCAGAACTTAACTCCACACGAAGTGAAAACCATTATCACACGCGCAGGAGAAAATACGAAGATCATTTTCACGGGAGATATTCACCAGATCGATACTCCGTATTTAGATTCGCAAAGCAATGGGCTCTCTTATATCATCGATCGATTGAAGGATCATGAACTGTATGCCCACGTTACATTAGAAAAAGGCGAGCGATCTGAATTAGCGAATTTGGCCAATCAGCTTTTATAACATTGAGATGTGGTAACACCCAGAAAGTGAAGATTCATTTACGCTGCAATATTTCAATCGAAATCACCCAAAAAAGAAAAAAGAAAGCGCCATTCAGGCTTAATTCCAGTTATTGGTCAGCCGAGTGGCGGGTAAGATTTACTTGATTGTGGTCAACAACGGACTGCCACGGCAATAATTCGACATTGCCTTGCTCCATGATATTCCTTGCGGCAGTAGTGCTTTCGATAAAACTCTATCCCTAGCCGTATCTATGCAAAAAAACGCGCTATGATCTTCAAATTTTTCTTCAAGAATTTCACAGAGTTGAAAAAACTTGACTACACCAGAGAGAACGGTACGCTATTGGGAACACGCACTAAAAGCGACCGGAAAGTATTTCTTTATATGGTAAAAGATTTTTTTGTTGAGATACTTTACAAAAATGATAATAGCGATGATGGAGCTGAAAGCATAAATACCTTCACAAGCCTAGATGGGCTAAACTCTTATTTGGAAAAGGAATTTAAAACAGCTTTTTAGAGCCTATTTGCCCAAGGCCTTTAGCATCGTATCACCAATCAGCGCGGGTGAATCCACAACATGAATACCGCACTCTTGCATGATTTTCATTTTTGCTGCAGCGGTATCTTCAGCTCCACCAATGATGGCACCCGCATGACCCATTCTTCTTCCGGGAGGCGCAGTTTGACCCGCAATGAAACCGACCACAGGTTTCTTGTTTCCGTTTTCTTTAATCCAACGAGCAGCAACTGGCTCATAACTTCCGCCAATTTCGCCAATCATCACGATGGCGTCCGTTTCAGGATCGTTCATCAAAAACTCAATTGCCTCTTTAGTGGGTGTGCCAATGATTGGGTCGCCCCCAATACCAATGGCTGTGCTAATACCTAAGCCTACTTTTACAATTTGATCGGCAGCTTCGTAAGTCAACGTGCCCGACTTAGATACAATTCCTATTCTTCCTTTCTTGAAAACAAAACCCGGCATGATGCCCACTTTCGCCTCTCCCGGAGTAATGACCCCAGGGCAATTAGGGCCGATCAACGTCACTTTTCTATCCTTCACATATTGCTTAGCAATCATCATATCCTTTACGGGAATGCCCTCTGTGATAGCCACAATCACTTTGATGCCGCCTTCCGCTGCTTCCATGATCGAATCGGCCGCAAAAGCTGGAGGTACAAAAATGATAGAAACATCTGCGCCCGTTTTTTCAACCGCTTCCTTGACTGTATTAAAAACAGGCCTGCCTAAGTGTTCTTGCCCACCTTTACCGGGAGTAACGCCACCCACCACATTTGTTCCATACTCAATCATTTGGCCAGCATGGAAAGATCCTTCTGTGCCGGTAAATCCTTGAACAATTACGCGGGAGTTTTTATTGACGAGTACGCTCATAATGCAGTGGGTTAGCTTACAAAATTAGGATAATAAAGTTGTGGGGCAAATTGGGTTTTCGGGTCTTTGGGGTTAGGAGAGAGGATAGAGGAGATAGGAGATGGGAGTTAGTAGATAGAATTCAGAATTTAGAATTTTTTGGGTCTTAGTTCATCCCCCCAATCTAGCCCCACCCTTGGATGGCGCGCGTTTGTAACGCGTGCCGATCCAACCTATGCACTGTGGCACGACACACATTACAAATGCAGTTTGGAATATGCATTAAAAACTTTGAGCTGGATTGTGACTGCACGAGTTGCAAACGCGCTAGCAGGGGGTTAGGGCGAAATTAGTTCAGCACAATTAAAAAGAACTGACCAGTCTCTTGGTTAAACTTTATCACAGCATTTTTATCTGTATATGAAAGGGCTATCCAAAAAATGTCTTTATCTTTTGATCCTGTTGCCGAACCGTTTACAAAATCCCACGCACCTTGTTTACTATTTGTAACGTAAGGTCGAGTTTTATCCTTCCAAACAAGCTGATAAATAGTTGGCTGAGTAATTACATTTCTCAAATAACCGACTATGCCAGGAAACTCTGAAACACCTGTTTGCACATGATCTCCATACTTATCGAACTTAACATCAAAAAAACTTGAACTGTTAAGATCGTAATCAGTAATTACCCGAACACTTAAAAAATCATTTGATTGATCTAGCAAAAGGTCGTCACTCGTAATTCTAAAGGTACCCCTCGTTATAGAATTATCAGGGATTTGGTAATGTGTTTTAATGGATGGCTTTATCTCTGGCTTTAGTAATGTGGAAAAAGGAAACTCTTTTTTAGCTGTTTGTGCGGCTGTTTGATAATCATACTTTAACAGATACAATCCATTTACCTTGTTTTTATCAATTTCAAGATAGCCAACAATTGTAATGTTGTTGGATTTTGGATTGAATAAAATAGTTGGAGCAAAGAATTTCCTATCGTCACCTGCCAGCTCAGGCTCAAAGAATATTTCCTTGTTGTTTTTTATTTCACCTTTGTCATCCATCTCTAAAAGTTGCACAATCATTTTTTTCTTTTTCTTTTCCCCTTCAATATCTTTGAAATAAGCTTTGTAAAAAATAGCATTGTTACCCTGAGTGGCTAACCAATTCCAATAGTGGTTTCCTTTTTCGGCCTTTGCTTTGTCATATTCATAAGAGTCAAAAGGGAGGCTAACCTTCTTAGTGGCAACTTTATGATCCTTTTTATCGATCACATGCAATATATTTTCTATTGCATCCGCTTTTTTGTTTACGTAGCTGCTTAATACGCACAAGTTACCGTTGATCGTGTATAGATCGTAAGGCTTGTTCTTCAGATCTAACTCATAGATATTCTCGCTCATGCTCCCTTTTGGATCAATCTGCACAACTGAAGCTTTGAATTTTTTAATTGGGTTATCACCATTTTCCCAGAAATAGGTAAAGTCGTCTCCAGAAATTATTACTTCCGAAGGCATATCGTTTAACCCAAATACATCGGGCAACTTTACCTCCCAAATCTTTTTCCCCATCAAGTCAAATTTATATGCCTGATAGTCTGTTTTAATTACAACACCGCTCTCTGTTTGTTTCATTGATACCCTAGGCGTAAGACTATTGGTAGTTGGCCCAGAAGATGATTTGCTATAAACTGAAGAGCTTCCTCCCCTTCGAAATGCAGTGAACGGCTTTTGTAGCGTCAAGAGTTTGAATTGCTGCTGGGCAATGCCATCAAAACTCAAAAGGAAGAAAAGAAAAATCAGTTTTTTCATTAGTTACGCAATTGTTTTATTCAAGATAGTACTCTTCGGAATTCATAAATGTAAGACTTTCACTTTATAAAATCTTGCAACACCGCGTTTCCAAATGAATAAATAACAGACGTAAAAATTACGCTCCAAGCCATCGCACTGATCAGCATAAAAAGCAAAATCTGTTCTTTTGACTTGTTCATACTAACCGCTAAAATCGTTCCGCCAATCGGGGTAAGTAGGATCGGGGTAAAAAACGCAATCCCGCCAAGGCCATATTTTCTTAGCATAATCAAAAACCTGCGTCTGGTATTGGAAGGATTTTTTGGTAGACTAAAGTAATTTTTGAAAAAACGATTCTTCAGCCACTCGCCAAAATAAGTGAAGGCGACCACGCTAATCATCATTCCCAAAATAGTGGAAACGGCAGTGGTTACGGGATGTAGCCCTAGCAAATATCCTTGCAAAGGGCCAAAAACAAACTTGATGGCACTTGCCAACACCACGGGTATCGCTTTTAATAATTCTTCTAACATACTATAGTTTCTCCCCAAAACTTAAATCGCCTGCATCGCCCAAGCCAGGAACAATGTAAAATTCCTTGTTGAGCTTTTCGTCTATGGATACTGTAAATAAAGAACAAGGAACTTGCAATTGAGTTATTAAGTTTTGTACCCCTTCAGGCGAAGCAACCAATGCCGCCAAATAGATGTGCGATGGTGCGCCATGTTTTAACAATGCTGTAACAGAACGAACAATCGAGTTGCCGGTTGCCAACATGGGGTCAATTAAAATCACTTCGCGATTTGATAAAGCCGGAGTAGCCAAATAATCGAGCTGAACAGTCAGTTCCTCTTTCCCTTCTTTCCTATAAGCACCAATAAATCCACAGTCGGCTTGATCATAATAATTTAAAAACCCTTGAAAATAAGGAAGCCCTGCCCTTAAAACAGTAATCAATACCGGTTGATTTTTAACAAGTCCAATGCTTGTTTTCGCTAAAGGCGTTTGCACTTCATTGCTTTCATAGGCCATTCGTTTTGAAATCTCATAGGCCATTATTTCGCCCAGCCTCACCATATTGTTTCGAAAGCGCAACCGATCTCCTTGTTTGTCCACACCGCGCAATTCGGCCAAAAACTGATTGGCAATTGAATATTGTTCGTTCAGAACGAATACATCCATACATTCATTTTTAACCAACCAAGAAGTAAAGATACCGCTGCACTCAAAATAAATCTATCTTGCTTCGCTATTTTTAACGAAAGCTACGCAGTACCAAGTAAAGTTGCAGAATATGGCAAAGAAAAAAACAAAAGACATCCTAAAATTAAAGCACGATTGGAAACTATTGAAACAACTCTGCGAAATTCAGGCTCCCTCTGGCCACGAAAAGCCATTGCGCGATTTTTTACTCAACTTCATCAAAATCGAAAGCAAAAAATGGAAGGTGAAGCCCACCATTATGGCCGGGGAAGAATTTCAAGATTGTGTTATCTTAAAATTCGGAAAGCCCCGCACCGCCATTTTCGCCCACATGGATAGCATTGGGTTTACGGTTCGGTACTTCAATCAACTTCTATCTATCGGAAGCCCCGATGCAGAAATGGGAACAAAACTGGTTGGGCATGACAGCCTTGGCCCTATTGAATGTGAATTGGAATTTGACAAAGAAAATCATGCCTTTTACAAATTTGGACGACCCGTTGACAGAGGCACGCCCCTTACCTACAAAATTGATTTTCGAGAGACCAAGGACTTTATCGAAACAGCCTACTTGGATAACCGCCTCGGTATCTACAATGCCTTGAAAGTAGCAGAGACATTAAAAGATGGCGCGATCATTTTTAGTTGTTGGGAGGAGCACGGGGGCGGTTCGGTAGGTTACTTGGCCGAATATGTTTTCAAAAAATGGGGCGTGCGCCAAGCGCTGATTTCTGACATCACATGGGTGACCGAAGGCGTTGAACACGGCAAAGGTGTTGCCATATCCTTGCGGGATAGAAATATTCCGCGAAGAAGTTTTGTCGATAAGCTTATCGCGATAGCGGAAAAAAATAAAATTAACTATCAGTTAGAAGTAGAGGGCACGGGTTCGAGCGATGGAGGCGAGTTGCAACGAAGCCCCTACCCTTTTGATTGGTGTTTTGTGGGCGCACCCGAATTAAATGCGCATACACCCCATGAAAAAGTGCACAAATCTGATGTTGAAAGTATGATTCTACTTTACAAAGCTTTAATGAAAGATTTATAAACTGAGGTTTTGGAAAACAACTAAGTTACTGTCAGGCTGAGCCAGTCGAAGCCTATTTGGAAAATTTAATACGCTGTTTTTGAAAAGCTCAAACTGACAACATTTTTCGTTTTGTGTAACTCCGATTATGAATTAATACTCAAAAGTTTTCTTGAGCATGGGAGAGGAAAGTTTTCCTTTCACTTTCTGCAACTCTTGATACTTGCCGCTTGAAAAAATAAAGCCTATTGTTTCTTCTGTTTCTGGATCGATTACCCAATACTCTTGAATGCCAAATCTCTCATAAAGATCTTTTTTAACTTTTAGATCGTGATTTCGATTCCCACCAGAAAGAACCTCGACTACTAGATCTGGCACACCATGAATGTGATCTTCAATAATGGAAAGATTGCTTTTTTTTACGAAAACAATGTCGGGCTGAACCGCATTTGCCTCTTCATCTAAGTAAACATCAAATGGGGCAACATATACTTCACCAAGTTTATTGGATTCAACATACTCAAAAAACTGAGTGAACAGTTTCCCAATGATTCGTTGATGCTTGCGCAAAGGCGATGGACTCATATAAATTATTCCGTTTATGATTTCAGCCAATGTCCCTTCTGGAAGCATTTTATATACTTCCATGATGGTTCGGGGTGGCCTTTCTATCACTTCATCCATATTTCAAATCTAACAAAAAAAAATTTATATATCTTTCCAATCATCACCCCAAATCACACACCATGCAAACACGCAGAGACTTTATCAAAACAACCACGGCCGCCAGTATTGGCGCTAACCTTTTGCCCACGCTTGGCTTTTCAACGATAGCTGACGAAAAAATCCGGCTCGGAATTATCGGAGTGGGTCTTCGTGGCCAAAATCATTTAGAATTGGCGCTTTCGCGGAAAGATGTAGAGGTGGTGGCGATCTGCGATGTGCAACAGCGAATGATTGATATGAGTTTAGGATTGGTAGCTAAAGCGAGCAAACCGAAGCCAACTGTAATTATTGACGGCCCGCAAGGCTATAAAAAATTATTGGATCGAAAGGACATTGATGCCGTCATTATTGCTACGCCTTGGGAATGGCACACGGTGATGTGCCTAGATGCCATGAACGCTAAAAAATACGTAGGCTGCGAAGTGATCACCGGCATGACAGTAGCCGAGTGTTGGAAAATAGTAGACACTTCCGAAAAAACCGGAATGCCACTCATGATGTTGGAAAATGTTTGCTACAGACGCGATGTAATGGCCGTAATGAACATGGTGCGACAAAACATTTTTGGTGAACTCATCCACTTGCAAGGTGGGTATCAACACGATTTGCGCGAGGTGAAATTCAACGATGGTATCAATCCGTATGGCGGTGGCGCAGAATTTGGTGTGAAAGGCTTTTCGGAAGCACAATGGCGAACCCAACACTCCGTTGACAGAAATGGAGATCTGTATCCCACACATGGCATAGGACCTATTGCGATGATGACCAATATTAACCGAGGAAACCGATTCACCAAACTGGTTTCTTATTCCACCAAGGCACGAGGCCTTCACAATCACATTGTGAAAGTAGGCGGAGAAAACCATCCGAACGCGAAAGTAAAATTCAAGCTGGGTGATGTGGTAACCACGATGATTGAAACCAGCAACCAAGAAACTATTTTGTTGCAACACGACACTAATTTACCAAGACCCTATTCAATCGGCTTTCGCGTACAAGGCACCAACGGCATTTGGATGGACATCAACAAATCCATTTACGTTGAGGGGCAAAACAAACATCCACACCGATGGGAAGATGCCAAAGAATGGCTCGATAAATATGATCACCCGCTCTGGAAAAAATATGGAAACGATGCAGCAGGTGCAGGCCACGGGGGCATGGACTGGTTTGTGTTGAATGCCTTTATCGAATCGGTAAAAAGAAAAACATCACCCCCACAAGACGTGTATGATGCAGTTGCTTGGAGTGCCATCACGCCACTTTCTGAAACATCCATTCAAAAAAATGGCGCCACTGTCGATTTTCCTGATTTTACACGGGGAAAATGGCAAGGCAGAAAAAACCAATTTGCCTTGGATGATTCATACTAATCAAACTCAAAAATAAGTTGATTTCAATCGTGTGAATTGAAAGAAAATGATCATCGCGTGCGTTTAAGATCGCTCATTAACTGAAGTAGTCTATCTTTGCGCCCTGAAAAAGGAAAATGAAGATAAAAGACCTCGAGTTTAAAAAATTTATTCCAGCCGACAAGATTGGAGCAAGAGTGGCCGAATTGGCAACACAAATCAATCTGGACTACAAAGGCAAAAGCCCCATCTTGTTACCCATTCTCAATGGTTCGTTTATGTTTGCTTCTGATTTAATGAAGCACTTGAGCATACCTTGCCAAATTTCTTTCGTAAAAATTTCTTCCTATGCGGGAACATCTAGCACTGGTCAAATCAAAACTTTAATCGGACACGAAGAAAGTCTGTTCAATCAAGATGTGTTGATTGTCGAAGATATCATTGATTCTGGCCTCACCATAGAAAAGATAATGGAAGACCTACGCGGCAGAGGTACCAAATCAGTAGAAGTGGTTTCGTTGCTGCGAAAGAGTGCAGCAAGGGAGAAAAAAATAGAGGTAAAATACGTTGGGTTTGAATTGAAGGACGAGTTTGTGATGGGGTATGGACTAGACTATGATGAGATCGGCCGAAACCACAAAGATTTATACCAACAAGTGCTTGCCCCAAAAGCGAATTAACTCCCCCTGACTTAGCTAATTGCCAGTCTGATCCGTATCTTGCACTCCCTTTTCTAAATTAAACCTAGGAAAATGAAAAACTTAGTACTCTTTGGCCCTCCGGGTGCCGGCAAAGGAACACAAAGCGAAAAGTTGATCCATAAGTATGGCTTTGTGCATATTTCCACTGGCGATCTTTTCCGGTGGCACACAAAAAATGAAACATCTCTGGGCAAGAGAGTCAAAGAGATCATGAACAGTGGCGCGCTGGTGCCGGATGAGATCACGATTGCCATGCTGAAGGAGGAGTTAGAAAAAAACCCAAATGCGAAAGGTTTTTTGTTTGATGGATTCCCTCGCACGGTTCCTCAAGCCGAAGCCCTGGATAAGTTTATGAAAGATAATGGCACGGCCATTCATTATATAGTGGCGCTAGATGTACCGGAAGCCGAAGTGAGAACCCGCATTGCAAAGCGCAGAACCACCGAAAGCAGAGTAGACGATGAAGAAGAAAAATTAAATAAGCGCATTGCCGAATATTTTACAAAAACGATTCACGTACTTCCGTTCTACGTCAAACAAGGCCGCTTGAACACCGTGCACGGCATTGGTGCCGTAGATGATATTTTCGATGGTATTTGTAAGGTCATAGACCATTCTTGACAAAAGGTTCTCGGTTACCAGTTATCGGTAGCCAGTAACCAATAACCAGTTATGTCCAATCCCAATTTCATTGATTACGTAAAATTTAATTCCCGCTCGGGCAATGGAGGTGCGGGCTGCCGGCATTTTCACAAAGAAAAATTTATTGATAAAGGTGGGCCAGATGGTGGTGATGGCGGCCGCGGTGGCCATGTAATTTTGCGTGGCAATGCACAGATGTGGACGCTACTCCATTTGAAGTATCGCAAGCACGTGTTTGCTGAAAACGGACACCCTGGCGAAGGCCAAGACCGCACTGGGTCTTTTGGCAAAGATCAAATTTTGGATGTGCCCTTGGGAACTACTGCCAAGCGTTTTGAGACAGGCGAATTAGTCTGTGAAATTACTGAAGACGGACAAGAAATCATTCTTGCCCCTGGTGGGCGCGGTGGCAAAGGCAATGCTTTTTTTGCAACCCCAACTGACCAAGCTCCCCAACATGCGCAGCCTGGAGAACCAGGAGTGGATGAATGGATCATACTCGAACTTCGGTTGTTAGCAGATGTTGGATTGGTTGGTTTTCCAAATGCAGGCAAGTCCACACTACTATCAGTGGTTTCAGCTGCGAGACCCAAAATTGCCGACTATGCTTTTACTACCCTTACACCAAATTTGGGCGTGGTCGCTTACCGCGATAACCAATCATTTGTGATGGCCGATATTCCGGGTATCATTGAAGGGGCAGCGGAGGGAAAGGGACTGGGCGTCCGGTTCTTAAAACACATCGAACGAAACTCATTACTTTTATTTATGGTGCCCGCTGATGCCAAAGACATACAGCAGGAATTTGAAATTTTGCTGAACGAACTAAAAAAATACAATCCTGAACTGTTGGATAAAAAGCGATTGCTTGCCATCACCAAATCTGATTTGTTGGATGACGAATTGAAGCAAGCCATCAAAAAAGAATTGCCAAAAGGTATTCCCTTCGTCTTTATATCAGCATTAGCCAATCAAGGCTTGCCGGAATTAAAAGATCTGATCTGGAAAAACTTGAAGGGCTAAAATTTTTTTGAGCCACCAATGCTTCACCTGAACTCACAATTCTTGTTGAACGACATCTCTCTACTATCTTTTCGGCTTAGAGACTGTAAACTATTCGCCAATCCCTATGGACTTTTTGGCACAATTGGCCAATTGGCAAAATTCTTGTCTCTATGCCCCTTGTTAAATCAATAAAATGGAAAATACTGTTCATCCCGAGTCGGAATTGGAAAATCACAACGAATTGGCGGCAGAAGTGCCATCCATGCAATCGTCCGAACCAACGGAAACCACCAAGCCTGAACAGCCCGTGGATGGCATAAAAAAACTGCAAGACGAATTGGCAGAAGCCAAAGACAAATACATACGATTATATGCCGAGTTCGACAACTTCCGCAGACGGTCTGCCAAAGAGAAATTGGACATGATCCAATCTGCCAATGAGCAGCTTTTAAAAAACCTAATTTCGGTAGTAGACGATTTCGAACGAGCTGAAAAATCATTCAAAGACAAAAATGATAAAGAATCCGAAGGCTTCTTTTTGATTCAGAATAAATTCAAAAAGATGTTGGAACAATACAACGTAAAAGTGATGGAGATTAGCAAAGAAACATCCTTTAATGCTGATTTGCACGAAGCCATTACCCAGGTTCCTGCTCCAACTGAAAAGCTGAAAGGAAAAATTGTTGATGTCATAGAGAAAGGATATTTCTTGAATGATAAAGTAATCCGGTTCGCCAAAGTGGTTGTCGGAAACTGATGGTAGAAAATAGAAGATAGAAGATAGAGGTTAGATGAACCAAAATGATAAAGTCGTATAAAGATTTAGATGTTTATAATCTTTCCTATCAGCTAGCAATGGATGTCTTCTTTCTAACAAAGAATTTTCCAGAGGAAGAGCTTTACTCACTAACATCGCAAATTGTTCGTTCATCCAGATCCATTAGCGACAATATTGTAGAAGGCTGGGCAAAAAGAATTTACCCAAAAAAGTTTAAAAATCAATTGATCGATTCTTTAGGTCGTCCTTCAGCTGAAACGCAAAACTGGATTGCTTTTTTAAAAGACTGCGGTTACATTTCTGCTGAACAGTTTGACGAATATTCCAAGAAGCTAGATCAAATCAGTAAAATGTTAACTAAGCTTCCCCAAAATTGGAAGACGTCAAAATCATCAAATAGCAAAGATCAAACCTCCAACATCTAACTTCCATCAACCAACCTCCAAGATTGACACATGGCCAAAAAAGACTTTTACGAAATATTGGGTGTAAGCAAATCGGCCACAGCCGAAGAGATTAAAAAAGCATATCGCAAAACGGCTATTCAATTTCACCCTGATAAAAATCCAGGAAATAAAGAAGCGGAAGAAAAATTCAAAGAAGCTGCCGAAGCTTATGAGGTGCTGAGTGATGAAACCAAGCGCGCGCAGTACGACCGTTTTGGTCACAATCGGCCAGGCGGTGGTGGCGGTGGATACTCCTCACACGAGATGAACATGGAAGACATCTTCAGCCAGTTTGGCGATGTCTTTGGTGGTAGTGGTGGCAGCCCTTTCGATAGTTTCTTTGGTGGTGGCGGGCGATCGCGCCAACGCAAAGGCTCGAACCTGCGCATCAAACTAAAAATGACGCTGGAAGAAATTGCTAACGGTGCCGAGAAAAAAATTAAAGTCAATCGACTGATAAGAGCTGAGGGAGTAACCTTCAAAAATTGCAACACGTGCCAAGGTACGGGTCAAGTAAGAAAAGTGGTGAACACCATGCTAGGACAAATGGTCTCTTCCAGCAACTGCCCTACCTGCAATGGCGCAGGCCAAACTATTGACAAACGTCCCTCCGGAGTGGATAGCTCCGGTTTGGTTTCGAAAGAAGATCTGATCACAGTAAAAATTCCTGCGGGAGTAAGCGATGGCATGCAGCTATCCATGTCGGGCAAAGGAAATGAGGCACCTGGCGGAGGCATACCGGGTGATTTGTTGATTGTCATTGAAGAAACCGAGGACAAAGAACTAAAGCGCGATGGCAGCAATCTTGTTTATGATTTACACATTAGCTTTATCGATGCTGCCATCGGTACAAGTGTAGAAGTGCCCTCCATTGGGGGTAAAGTGCGAATCAAAATTGACCCGGGAACGCAAAGTGGCAAAATCTTGCGCTTGCGCGGAAAGGGTTTGAAAGATATTAATGGTTATGGAACAGGCGACCAACTCATTTACATCAATGTGTGGACGCCCAAGAAGCTTAGCAGCGAAGAAAAAGTGAAACTTGAAAGCCTTCGCGCCTCATCCAATTTTCAACCGCAGCCAGACGCCAACGAAAAAGGTTTCTTCGAGCGGATGAAGGAATATTTTGGCACCTAAGAGAGACTAAAAAAAAATAAAACCTTTTCTATGCTTACCCGTTGAATCCTCTTTACGGGTTATCGCAATTGGCTAAATAAAAGTCAAAAATGCCGCGAACCGAATAACGCGAGGAAATGGTAAGAGCAATTACATTGGGTTTGATTGGTACTGGCCTAGGCTTCGCCAGCTTTGGTCAGATTAAAAAGCAATTCTCGGTTGAGAAATCCGATGCGAGCAATCACGTAGAGCTAAGCCTCAAAGCCAAAACAGGAAACTGCTTTATTCGCCCCAGCCAAAGCAACGACTATCTCAACATCTACAGCAACCAAGATTTAGAACAATACTCGCACTCTTTCAGTAATGAGATAAAAGGGAAAACCAGCGTGATCAAACTTGCCCTAGAGCAAGAAAGTGAAAGGGGTGTGGGCAAAAAGATTTCGTATCGTGTATTCGGGCGAGATGAAAATCCATCCGATAAGTTTTGGAAGGTGTACCTAACCGAACAAACCCCCTATTCACTTAGTCTAGATTATGGATTGGGTAATGCAAATATCGATTTGTCCGGTCTATCTATCGACAAACTAAAAATCATTACGGGCAGTGCCGATGTAAATGTTTCCTATAGCTCTGGTATTGAAAACAAAGTAGTGATGGACACCTTTTTCATCAAGGTGGACATGGGCACAGTCAATGCCAAACAGATTAATCTTTCTCGCTCCAAAGTGATTGTGGCCGATGTCGGTTTTGGGAACATGTTCCTCGATTTCTCTAATCGCCCCAGTGTAAGCAATCATGTAATCGGCAGGGTGGGTGCTGGCAATTTGGTGATCAACCTCCCAAATGAAGATGTACCCGTGATGGTGAAGATCAACGACTCTTGGTTGTGCAGTATCAATCTGAGCAAGAGTTTAAAAAAGATTGGCGACAATAAATTTGCCAATGCCGCTTACGCAAAAAACCCAAAGGATGCCCTTACATTCGATTTGGACGTTTCGATGGGCAAGATTGTATTCAAAGAATGAAACTAATATTTAGTTCCTGTGACTGGCTAAGTTAAGTTAGTCATATCCCCCTCTCATACGAAGTAGAGAGGGGGTGACCTCGCACGCGAGGTCGGGGGTGAGTCGCTATTAGCAACAATTTAAAATGCACCAATAAAGATTGGTAGGTATGTAATTCTATCACTATTTTTGGTACTTATACAAAAACCCTCTAGCCTGTGGATGCACTTATTGTAAAGGATGTCAACAAAGTTTATTCAACGCACAAAGCACTGGATAACGTAAGCATTACTATTCCCGAAAAAACCATCTTTGGTTTGCTGGGTCCCAACGGAGCCGGAAAGACAACGCTGATTCGAATCATCAACCAAATCATTAATGCCGATAGTGGCGAAATATTGATCTTTGGGGAAAAGCTTCGCCCCAACCATATTGAAATCATTGGCTACTTGCCAGAAGAGCGCGGCTTGTACAAAAAAATGAAAGTAGGCGATCAACTACTTTATCTAGCGCAACTAAAAGGATTAAGTAGGCACGATGCAATGGCGCGCATTAAGGTATGGTTGGAGAAATTCGAAATCAAAGATTGGTGGCACAAAAAAGTAGAGGACCTGAGCAAGGGCATGGCGCAAAAGGTGCAATTCATCAGCACAATTCTGCACGAGCCAAAGTTGATAATTTTAGATGAACCCTTTTCGGGATTTGACCCCGTCAACGCACAGTTAATTACCGAGAAAATTTTAGAGTTAAAAGAGAACGGCAGCACGATTATTTTCTCTACTCACCGTATGGAAACAGTAGAATCCCTGTGCGACCATATCGCTTTGATCAACAAATCTAAAAAGATATTAGAAGGACCAAAGAAGCAAATCAAAGATAGCTATCGTTCCAATACATTTTTGGTAGAACACCGCGGCAATCACTTAACACTTGCCTCTGAAAAATATGAGGTGAAGGGCCAAGTGAAAATTGAAGATGATCTGTATTCCACCACCATCAAAGCGGCTGATGGCATCAAAGGCAATCAAGTCATTCGTGATTTAATTGATATCACAGAATTGCACAGCTTTCAAGAAAAAGTGCCAAGCATGGCCGATATCTTTATCAGTTTGGTGAAAGGCGAAGGCGATGAGGCCTTGAAAAAACACCTACAAGAAGTATAACTACCGACTTCCAAAAAAACAAACTATTTTACTTCTTACCTATGAATAAAATTTGGCTAATCATTCAACGTGAGTTTTTGACGCGCGTACAAAAGAAATCATTTCTTATCACCACCATTTTAGTACCCTTGATTTTTCCCGCCATCATTGGAGTGTTGGTGTACATCATGAAAAAAGAATCGGAATCTGCGAAGGCCGATACCGTGCAGGTGGTGGATGAAAGCGGAAAATTTATTTTCGAAAACGGCAGGCGGTTTACGTTTGTACCTCTCGCAATGCCGCTTGAGCAAGCAAAGAAAACCTACAATGAAACCAAAGATTTTGCGCTGCTCTATATTCCTCCATTCGATATTAACAAACCCGAAGGGATGGTGATGTATACGAAAGAAAACCCCAGCATTGAAAAAGTAGGTAACCTAGAATCCGTTTTGCAAGATCGGATACGGGACTTAAAACTGGAAGAGTACAAGATTGACAAAGAAACATTGAAGGGTCTAAAAGTTGATGTGAACTTAAAGCAAATTAATCTTTCTGATACAGGCGAAGAAAAATCGAGCAATTCGGGAATTCTTTATGGGCTAGGATTTGGTTTGGGGATATTGATATATATGTTCGTGTTGGTATACGGAATTCAAATCATGCAAGGTGTGATTGACGAAAAGACATCAAAAATTGTGGAAATTATTGTGTCTTCTGTAAAGCCATTTCAATTAATGTTAGGAAAGATTGTAGGCATCGCCTCAGTAGGTCTACTTCAATTTACGATCTGGATTATTCTAATTACCGTTCTGTCCACAGGGGCATTAAGCTATTTTGGTTTGAAGATGCCGCAAAAACAGGCCATGGAAGAAATGACAAAGTCAATGGGAAATGAAGAAGTGAAACAAGCCATGGATCAGCAAAATTCAAAAATCAATGAAACATTGGCAAATGTCAGTCAATTGCCACTTGGCAAAATTGCGTTTGTTTTCTTGTTCTATTTCTTAGGCGGCTATTTACTCTATGGCGCATTGTTTGCAGCGGTCGGCTCTGCGGTTGAATCCATGCAAGAGTCGCAACAATTTCAATTCCCCATCACGCTGCCTCTACTCATTGGCTATTTTGGGTTGTTCATGTTCATTTTACGCGATCCACATGGCCCGGTAAGTTTCTGGTTATCGGTCATTCCATTTACCTCTCCGGTAGCGATGGTAGGTAGAATTGCATTTGATGTGCCCACTTGGGAGTTGGCACTATCGATGGTGTTATTGATTGGGGGATTTCTCTTTACCACTTGGATTGCCGGCAGAATTTACCGCGTAGGTATATTAATGACCGGTACGAAAGTGAGCTGGAAAGTATTGGCAAAATGGTTTTTTATGAAGAGCTAGATATTCAAAATAGATTTGTCACATAATATCCGGGTGGGCACATCCGGATTTTTTATTTACCTTCCATTCTAATTTATGTCCAAAAATCCAGCCTCGCCCTCCTCGATGGAATTTTACAGGGATAATACCAATCTCAAGTGGATTATTCTTGTCGTTTCCGTTGTGATCGGATCGGGCACCATTTTGTTTACAAAGATTTTAGTTGACCAGTTGAAAGAACGCGAACGCAAACAGGTAAAGCTCTACGCAAAGGCGCTTGAGTACACAATCAACAACGATAACGGAGACGAGGTACTATTCATCACCGAGGAAATTATTTTTAAAAACAACTCTGTTCCCACCATTTTATTGGACGAAAAGGGGACTATCATCTCTTACGTTAATATAGATATAAACTCAGCTTGGACAACCAAAAAAAAGAATGAGGTGTTAGCGAACGAGCTGGAAGATATGAAAGAGGCATACCCACCCATTGATATTTTGCTGAGAGATGCGAGCGGACAAGAAGTGACAGCAATTCAAAAGGTGTACTATAAAAATTCCTTTCTGTTGTCAGAACTGACCATCTTTCCGTACGTAGAAACTTTCATCTTGGCAATCTTTGGATTCATCGCTTACCTTGCTTTCAACTACTCAAAGACAGCTGAACAGAATAGAGTGTGGGTGGGGCTTGCCAAAGAAACAGCCCATCAAATTGGCGTGCCAAGTTGATGG
>Ga0136636_10000827_pt1 | contig 17061 bp, 17 predicted proteins | sample AntDrymUQ8522106_2_FD_104653 | JGI IMG/M metagenome (GOLD analysis project Ga0136636, IMG submission 104653) | Polar desert sand microbial communities from Dry Valleys, Antarctica - metaG UQ852 (21.06) | ecosystem: Environmental > Terrestrial > Soil > Desert | place: Antarctica: Dry Valley... | reverse complement strand
TGATACGCTATCTGCTTGAGGAGTGTGGAGGAACCGAAAATGACTAAGCTGCGCGTGGGGTTATTGTTTGGCGGTCGTTCGGGAGAACATGAAGTTTCGATCAATTCAGCACGGGCGATCGCTAAAGCCTTAAGTGCAGAGGAAAATGCTAATAAGTACGAAATACTGCCTTTTTACATCCAAAAAGATGGCCGCTGGCTGGCGGGAGAAGCACCCGAAAAGGTTTTAGAAACCGGTAGTCCGTTACTGGAATCTGAACAATCAACTTCTGAGGGAAATCTGACATCCAACCCTCAAGCCCAAACCCTAAGTAAGTGGCAATCTCCCTCTGAAGTTGCCCAAGTGGATGTTTGGTTTCCTATTCTCCACGGCCCCAACGGTGAAGACGGGACAATTCAAGGATTACTCACTTTGATGCAAGTTCCCTTTGTTGGTTCTGGGGTGTTAGGTTCGGCATTGGGGATGGATAAAATTGCCATGAAAATGGCCTTTGAGCAAGCAGGACTACCACAGGTAAAATATAAGGCGATAACTAGAGCGCAAGTTTGGTCTAATCCTTGCGTGTTTCCGAAACTGTGTGATGACATTGAGGCAGCATTAGGTTATCCTGCTTTTGTCAAGCCTGCTAATTTAGGTTCATCAGTGGGTATTGCCAAAGTGCGATCGCGTCCAGAATTAGAAGCCGCTTTAGATAATGCTGCCAGTTATGACCGCCGACTAGTTGTAGAAGCTGGTGTCGTCGCTAGAGAAGTCGAGTGCGCCGTATTAGGTAATGATCAACCCCAAGCCTCTGTCATTGGAGAGATTACATACAACAGCGATTTTTATGACTATGAAACTAAATATACTGAGGGTCGGGCAGATTTACTGATTCCGGCATCGCTTCCAGATGCGATCGCCCGTCAAATTCAGGACATGGCTTTGCAAGCTTTTGCAGCCGTTGACGCTGCGGGATTAGCAAGGGTAGATTTCTTCTACGTGGAAGCAACACAAGAAGTTTTGATTAACGAAATAAATACGTTGCCAGGTTTTACTGCGACTAGTATGTATCCCCAACTCTGGGCCCATAGTGGAGTCTCTTTTCCAGAATTAGTTGATCGATTAATTCAACTTGCGATCGAAAGGCATTCTCCTAGCTGATGGAGAAAATAAGCTAACTGATTTCCAACTTTTTCCAGCAAAAAGTCACAATAAATACAGACTTTTGGCAAAATTTAGCCCGATTTGGTAGCCTATATTTTACAAAAAAGCTACTTGAATCTGAACCTTTGTTACGGATACCTGATGCTTGACTCCTCCAGTACAATTTATTGACTAGAGGGGTACAAATCTGAAAGTAATCATGGAAAAAAGTCAGAGTGTACAGCGCGAGCCAACCCAACTTAGAAGGGCTACTCCAGAGCTGACAAACAAGAAATCGAGATTAAAGCAAAGCTCGAACGTTCTGATATATCTGGTTGCACATCATCCTTGGCTATTGTTAACTGGGTGTTTAGCCATGTTTGTAGGTGGTGGTGCCTTTGCCCTGTATAGCTTAGGTAATGCTGGACAGGTAACACAAGAAGAACCAGAAAAAATCCCGGTTATAGTTGAAGAACCAATCAATGTGCCCGATCTGAATAGTAATCCTACACCTTTATGGATGGTGGCTGCGATCGTCCTCAGCTGTGGTAGTGGTTGCTTGCTCATTTTCCGAATGCTCAACCGGACAAAGCAACCGCAAAAAGTCCAAAAACTGGTTAACCGTCATCAGGCACGCTTGGCACAGAGCAATTCCCAAAGATTGCAACCACGCCTTCCCAAGAAGCAACCAATTTTTGTGCCACAACAACAACTGATGCCGATTATGCAGATGCCACTTAAAACAAAACAACTGGTGACGGTTCTGCCAGCAGAACACAAGCACCACTTGGATACGCGCACAGAATCTTTAGCAGACTTGATGGATCTTCGTAAAGATAGTTCATTGTCTGCAATTTTACGCCAGTATTAAAGTTCCTGTAAAGCAAAAACCTGTCAAAATAATATTTTTTGCTAATTAAGGCACGGTTATACCGTGCCTTTACTAGTATTTAGCGGTTCTCGCTTCGGTGCAACCTCACCCCATATTTGAGTAAAGCAAACACTCCCCTCTCCTTAGCCTACGGTGTATACACAAGTCTTTGATGAGGTCAATTTACGGTTAAGTCTCATAGCCCCTGAAAAACCTCACCCTGGTTTTGCTCCCGCAAAACCTGTCCCTCTCCTTACTAAGGAGAGGGATTAAAGATAGGACAGGGTGAGGTTTGGCGAACGCGCTTAAAAAATAATATTGCTGAAAAGCAAAGGAGTTACTCGAAGCAGAAAAAGCAGCAGCCTGTGCGGTTAAACTGATAAGGACGAAAATAGCAGATTAGGCAGTGAATAATATAGTGCGGTTAGTTTTGACAGCAATATTGCTGGTGCTAGTGACAGCTTGTGGCAGTATTGGACTGCTACCGACTAGCGAGTTAGTGCAAAAAGCGATCGCACTTGGGCTAGAGCAAACTCAACAAAAACTTAGCCAACAGTTGGATCTAGATTTTCAAGGGTTTGAAATCAAGCGGCTATCAATTACCCAAGAACAACCCCTAACGATTGAAAATTTACCAGCTTTCCACGTTCGGGGAACCTACGATTTGATTGTAAAGCTACCAAAACGGCGCTTGACGCAACCACAACAACCCTTTGACGTTTACCTGCAAATTCAGCAAGAAGGGAAGACTTGGCGATCGCTAATTCCAGAAAAAGGTAGTAAAAGTACTCAATCAATTTGGCGTAGTTATCTCATCCAGTAATTGGTACTTATTGATAGAAATTAACCTGAGTTCGGGATAAGCTGAAACCTTTAATTACTCAAGAATCAATATCAATACAAATCACTGTAACGTATGGATTAATTACTGATTCAGGTACATCAATTGTTAATTCTCCTAACGGATTAGAATTGAGGATAGAATCTATAATTGCACAGCGACTTGTGTAGGTTAGTGCTGTGCCGTCAGCAAGAACAAACACAGATTTTACTCGTTTGATTGGTATACCCCTAACTGATATTGTCTCGTAAGGTTTCATTAATAGGTGTAGATAAATGCGATCGCCTCCGGCACGCGAATCGCGATCGCCCTTACGAGTTGAGGGGCCATAAAATTGCCACGGTTCTAATCCTGGGGTTGTATCAAGTATACTTTCACAGTGGCTAGACATCCAATCGGCTATATCTTTGAGACGCTCTAACTGCTCAGGCGGGATTTGTCCATTACCCATTGGACTAACATTGAGCAAGAGGTTGCCTCCTTTGCCTGCTACTTCGCAAAGGGTATGAATCAATTGACGAGAGGATTTGAAGTTGCAATCATCTGGGTTATATCCCCAACTCTCGTTCATAGTCAGACAGGTTTCCCAAGGATGAGCAGGTGGGTGAGGAGGAATAAACTGCTCAGGAGTTTCAAAGTCTCCACAATTTGGCAGACGATCATTAATGAGAATATTAGGTTGTAAATCACGAATCATTTTTGCTAATTCTTGAGCTTGCCATTGCTCTGGAGTGCGTTCCCAACTCCCATCAAACCAAATGATGTCAATTTCACCGTAGTTAGTTAATAATTCTCGTATCTGATTGAACTGGAACTGAATATATCGCTCCCACTGTTGTGGTGTAGGTTGAGGTAGTTGGTCAAAGCGATAAGGTTTATCTGCCTCTGTAAAAGCCGGATAGTCAGGATGATGCCAGTCACTAAGAGAAAAATAAAGACCAATACGCAATCCTACAGAGCGCATCGCTTCGATAAATTCACGTACAATGTCTTTTTTATAAGGTGCAGATGCAATTGAAAAGTCTGATTGTTGGGTATGAAATAGGGCAAAACCATCATGATGCTTGGCTGTTAATATGGCATATTTCATTCCTAGACTTTTTGCTAAATGTGCCCATTCTTGAGGATTGTATTGTTGTGGATTAAAAGTATTAGCTGTGTAGTGATATTTCTCAACTGGAATATCTTGGCAAAAGGGAAGGCTGAATACACCCCCAACTAACGGCCAAGATAACTCACATCCTTGTTGAGAACTATGTCCCCAATGAATAAACATCCCCAATCGAGCTGTATCAAACCAGTTATTCATCATGGTTAAATTTGGCAATAATTCTGCTTAATTCGGAGAAATAGCTCCGAATGCATTTTACTACATACAGCAGATTCCAGCTTGGTGAGGTCCAGATCATCGTAGGGGCACAACATGTTGTGCCCCTACCCGTGTACTTTTCCTCGCTTGATTGGGGGCGATCGCTAAATATTTCCAATCAAATATTATTATTTCTGTTTAGTTTTTGAACTGTACAGTTATCTATCTTTGGCTTCTTCATCAATTGGTTACTTTGAAATAAATCAGTAAGATGGTTTTACAAATTCAATAAGAAAAGTATTACCTTGTGCAAATCGGATAGTAATTTGCATGGTAAAAGCTTCAGAATCTTCCAGATTTAGTGGTTTGCCAATTTGAAAATTTACTGGTTGTTGTTGACCACCATTCACGGCTATATTATCAGCATAAAGATAAGTTCTATCTGATGTATCTAAAATGGGATTCAAACCACCTTTTAAACCTTTAATATATCCAGTGCTATTAGGAAAAATAACAGAGCCAACATTTCCTCTATGTTCTAGTTTTTTTGTGAATCCTTGTTTGGAGAAAAATTTCTAACTATTATGCCTGCAAAGTTTGGATGTGCAACTAAAAGAGTATAATTTTGTTTAGACTTTATCTTGAACTCAGCTATACCATTATTATTTGTTAAATTTTCTAAATATGTATTATTATTACCTATTAATATTACTTGTGCATTATTGATAGGAGCATTATTATCATGAATAAATATCTTAGCAGATATAGTATTTATAGTTGATGCGTTTTTTTGAGAAGCTGGTTGAAATTTAGCTTGATTCTGAGTTGTATTAGCTGATATTGGTGAGGATGATAAAGCTAATGTATTGATAATTAAGAAAGTTGATAAAAGTTTTAAGAATGGTGATTGTATTTTCATCTTTTTCTTCACTGATTTGGTAGTTTAATATTATTTTTATTTATAAATTTGATAGAGCGATCGCTAACCTCTCAACTCATGTATACGTTGATAAATATCTAAGCTTGAATTGAAGTTTGAGCTTGTTTTGTTGGTGTATTGCTAGGTGTATTTAACTTGCGAGATAATGCCAATACATTCATAGCAAACTGTTGATAAAGTTCTGGGGACTTATTCATAAAAATAACAATTGCATTCCGATGACTGTAAAATGCTAAATATCGACGTTTATTAGTTATTGCATAGACAATTAGGGCTACTGCTGCAACAAGTAAAATTAAACCTAGTAGAGAAGAGTTACTGAATGCACCCAAAGCTGAAAAAGCTAGGAATCCTCCAAAACCCAATAATGCATAAATAGGGGCTTCTAATGTTTCTACTGAATCAATATTTTGAATGCGTATCCAAGTGTCTCTCTTTTCTAACCCAGTTTTTGCTGTCCCAACAAGAGTATCGCCTGTAACTTTGACAATAATTGTTCCTCTTGCTGGCACTAAGACATTTCCCCAAACTTGGGCGGGAGCGCCTGTGATTTCAACGACTTGCTGATTAGTTCTCATGTTTGTCACCGTTCATTAGATGCCTCACATAATGTTTAAAATTGCTGTTAACAGTTAGATCACGAATGATCCGCCCCACCTCTGGCTGTTTGATGTCTAAGGGTTTTTTGATAGTCATTTACTTTGAAACTTTACCTTCTAGATTAAGCAGCCGATGCTGTATTATTTGCTATATCTTAACCATGCAAAATCTCCACTTTCATCAGTAAATACGCCTAATTTATGTTTTTCTAATAAAGTAATGAATCAAGTTGCAGTTAAAAATCAGATCCCATTTGAAATTCAAGAAGTTGAGTCGTTAAATCAGAACGATGCTTTGAATAACCAGGGAATAAATATTTATCGGCAGGCTTTATTAAAGATTTTAGGTAAATAACGAGATTTGATGAAGATAATACAGGGCATTCATGCGTGAGGATGGCTAATGTGTGAATTCCCTATTTGCGTTGGTGGGTATGTGCTACTAGAAAAACTATCACAACCATTTCCGTATAAATGCTAGGTTACAGTCATGATCGAGGTATAGTTTCACTGGAGACAGGGCAAAATGTATATCAACTTTTTCATCAGTTCCATTGCTGGAATTGTGGTTGTGGTGCTGGCGGCTTTTGGCTTACTGCAATGGTTGCACATCCCTGCTGGTAATTTTCTTGATTGGGTGATTGGTGGTGCTAGTTTTTGGTGGCTGTTGGTAATTGTTACCGTACCGTGGAATGTGCATTTTCAAGCTAAAGAAGTTTTAGCAGAAGCAGCACAATCTAAAGAAAAAGGAATTCCAGTTGATGAGAAACAAGTGAAGTATGTCACAGTGTTGGCAAAGCGATCGCTCTGGGTTGCCATTGCTTTACACTTATTCTCAGCCGTTGGTCTTTATACTCTTGCTGTCACTGGTATTAGTCCGGTGGGATATATAAGTTCTGGTGCAGCTTTGTTATTAACAATTCTGCGTCCAGCGATTCGGGCGTATGAGTATTTATATGCGCGGTTAGCGATGATTCGTCAAGAATGGAAGTATCCCCGCGAAGATATTGTTGAACTGCGCGATCGCTTCTCTATATTGGAACAAAAAATCCAGTCATTTGAGGAGCAACTTAACCCAGAACAATCTTATTCATTACCAGCAACTCAACAACGCTTTGCCGAAGAAACTCGCAGAGATTTAGCCCGAATTGCGGCTAATTTTGAAGAATTACGGGCGACAAATCAAACTGAACATGAGCGTTTAGCAAGAGAAGCACGAACTGCGATCGCGCAACTTTCCACCGACGGGCAATTTCTCGATCATGTCCGCGAAATTATTCGATTTTTTAAGACCGCTTAATTATTCCTTATCCGGAAACTGGGTTTAAAACCCCGTCCTTGCAGGACGGATTTATATTGATTTGTTTCTTACAGAATATATACCATAATGTAAGCAACAGTTAGAAAGTATATGGAACAAGCCTTTCGCTATCGTTTTTACCCAACTCCTCAGCAAGAAACCTTGTTGCGGAAAACGATGGGATGTGCGCGTTTAGTTTACAACCGAGCGCTGGCAGCGAGAACGGAAGCTTGGTACTCTACTCAAGAAAAAATCGATTACTTGAAAACAAGTTCATTGCTCACTGAATGGAAAAAGCAGGAAGACTTGCAATTTCTGAATGAAGTTAGCAGTGTGCCATTGCAACAAGGACTGCGACATTTACAAAAAGCCTTTGCTAACTTTTGGGCGGGTCGTGCTAAATATCCTAACTTTAAAAAAAAGCATAACGGAGGAAGTGCCGAGTTTACCAAGGCTGCTTTCCGGTGGAAGGATGGGCAAGTTTGGCTTGCTAAGTGTGCTGAAGCATTACCTATTCGTTGGAGTAGAGAATTACCTGATGGATGTGAACCATCCACGATAACTGTCAAACTAGACCCTAGTGGTCGGTGGCACGTTTCTTTGTTGGTTGACAACCAAACAATTAGGACATTGCTTCATTCTGATAAAGTTGTTGGTTTAGATGTCGGCATAACTAGCTTAATAGCTACTAGCAATGGTGACAAGATTGCTAATCCCAAACACTTTAGACGACTTCGATTTAAACTTAAAAAAGCTCAAAAATCGCTGTGTCGCAAACAAAAGGGTTCAAATAATAGACACAAACAAAAGCAGAAAGTAGCGAAAGTTCACGCGCAAATAACCGATAGTCGCAAGGATTTTTTGCATAAGCTAACTACTCAACTGGTACGTGAAAACCAAACCATCGTCGTTGAAGATTTAGCTATTAAAAATATGGTGAAAAATCCCAAACTTGCTCAAAGTATTAGTGATGCAAGTTGGGGAGAATTAATTCGTCAGCTTGACTACAAGTGCGACTGGTACGGTCGCACTCTTGTCAAGATTGACCGATGGTTTCCAAGCTCTAAAAGGTGTGGGAATTGTGGGCATATTGTTGAGAAATTACCGTTAAATATTCGAGAGTGGGATTGCCCTAAATGTGCAGCGCACCATGACCGAGATATCAATGCAAGTATTAATATTTTGGCTGCGGGACTCGCAGTTGCAGTCTGTGGAGCGAACATAAGACCCGATAATCTTGAGATTAAAGGGCAGTTGCGAAAAACCCGTAAGGGAAGGAAGCAGAAACCTAAGTCGTGAGTCTTAGGAATCCCTGTACGTTTACGTCAGGGAGGATGTCAAGTTCGCCGATTAACTAGGGTAGCACTAGCTTGGTCAACAGGCATCAGCACAACTTCATTAATATTGACATGGGGCGATCGCGTCACACAGAAAAATATCACATCAGCCACATCATCTGCTGTCAGGGGCTTAACTCCCTGGTAAACTTTGTTGGCACGTTCAGCATCTCCGTGAAAGCGCACATTGCTAAATTCCGTTTCTACCATACCAGGGTCAACGGAAGTTACACGTACCTGCGTTCCCAACAGGTCTTGTTTTAAACCTTCAGAAATTGCCCTCACAGCAGCTTTGGTAGCACAGTAGACATTACCACCAGGATAGGTTTGATGTCCAGCAATGGAGCCTAAATTGACCACATGACCGCGATCGCGACTCACCATTCCCGGAACGACATAGCGGGACACGTAAAGTAAACCCTTAACGTTAGTATCAATCATGTCTTCCCAGTCTTGAAAGCTGCCTTCGTGCAACTTATCTAAACCACGACTTAGACCAGCATTGTTAATGAGAATGTCGATGTTAGACCAGGCAGACGGTAGAGTAGAAATGGCTTCTTCTACAGCGTTGCGATCGCGCACATCTAGCTGTAATAAATAAATTTCACTACCAAATTCTTTAATGAGAGTATCTGCTAGCTGCTGCAAACGTTCCAGCCGTCGTGCCGCTAGGATTAGTTTTGCACCCGCACCAGCGAAGATTCTCGCGCAAGCAGTGCCAATACCACTACTTGCACCAGTGATCAAAATGATTTGATTTTGTAGGGAAATCATTGTTAGTCAATATTCAAGAGTCCAGTGTTAATTTAAATACAAAATTTAGTAATTTAGCAAGTTACTGAGTCTTATATTTGTTTCTTGGTGAGTTTAATCTTACCAACATAACTTCTTATATTTATCGAACATAATTCAGGAGTCAGGAGTCAGAATCAAGACCACCAAATCTACGATTGGGTGGTCTTGATTCTAACTCCTGAATTCTTCTTCAATAAATCTGCTTTAATATCTGTGGAGCGTGGGTTTAAAAACCGTTGTACAGACGTTGAGTTACAACGTCTGTACATTCAGATTCATACTCTCGATTCAGCAATACCCAATTATTGTATAACCTATAGAAAATTCCATTATATATTTCAAGGTGAAGAAGCGCCTAATTGCATTCTTTTTAATCCTCCTTCACTTGTGCAGTCTTCCATTTCGCCAAGAAATTCTGGATAATATTCTGTATTTGTAATTAACCAGTCAGCGCTACGGACTCTAGCATTAGTCTGAAATTTACCAGATACCGGTGATATCTCATTTTTTTTAATTGAAAGAAAACTTTCTACTCTGCCTGAAATTCTTACATTACCATTCCTATTATCTCTATTGATAATTTTAAACCCAGACATTTTCGTAATTGAAATACCTTGGTTTAATGAGCAAGCAGAGCCACTTTGAATATTCGCAGCGATCAATAAATTTTCACTAGTAATAAAAAATCTCATATTTTTACTTGCTGAATCTGAAACTTGAGCATTTGCAGGAAATGATGATATGGTGAGGCTTGCAAGAGCAATAGAAATGTTTAATAATCTTTTCGTTGTATTCAACATAAGCTTCTTTTTCATATCTCTCATAATCATTGATGTAAGATTGATTGTTAGTCGTTTAGCAGCCCATTATTTAACAAGTTATAAAAGTTATGTTTTATAACCATTCTTCTAATATCCATAACTTTAACTGTTAGTACAATGGCAGAATCAACGATATGAACATCAAGATTTTATGAAGAGAAATGCTATTGCGGTTCTCAATTGCATGGAATACAGATCTAAACCCCCAGCCCCTTCCTTACCTCTCCCTAACCCTCTCCTCGTAGGCTATCCATTAGTCACATCTTTCTTTACAAACTTGAAACCCTTGTTTCATAAAGGTAAATCAAGATTTTTAGTACGCTAGCAGTAGCGTAGCGCACTAACTCCCCACTCCTAACTACTTCTTCACCACTTGCAGGCGCTGAGTTATCATCGTCATCCCATTACCCCGCAGGATGACAGCAGAAATCCAGCGACTACCAGGGGTAGATGGTGCTTGTGCCGTTTTAAAGAGTCCGCCAGATGTCAGTAATTCCAAATCTACGGATGTGGGGTTGAGAAATTTATCTGCTTGGATAGGTTCTTCTACCGCCGTTCCTAGTAGAAAATCATCACCAAGTGGCTCTTGGACGATCGCATCAAAATTATACTTTTGACCAACTTGCACCTGCTCTGGTAATTTAATATCAATTTGGGGCGGCTTGCTGCCAGAGGTAATTAGGGTGCGTTCTGACAAAATGTCTTGGCGGGCTATTTTTCCGCCTACAATACGCTGACGCGATTTAATCGTGGCATTGAGAGCCGAATTATTACTGTTACCGGAGGATAAGCCAGTTATCTTCGTTTCTGTTTCGGCAATAATCCCATTGCCTTCAAGTTTTGAAGATAGCAGTTTTGTACTGTATTGCAATTTGGGATATCGTTGCCAAAGTGAAGTCAAAGACTTTTCCAGGGTTTGCAGGTTTAATCCATCCCCATGAGTGAAGTTGGGGCTGTAGAACTGCAACACCCCTTTGACATCCCCCCGACTGGCGGCAGCATCAACTTGTGTCAACAGGTTTTTTAGATCGGCTGGTGCATTTTGGGCTGTACCAGCTTGGGCTAATTGCTGTGGTGTCGCCGCTTGAGTGCGTTGCCAACCACTTGTTAAACCAAGGGTTAGCAGGAATGAAACCAGCCAGATACTAGCTTGAAATCTGAGTTGTCGTCTCCCTAAAGCGGTAATAATGTTTGTCATTGGTTAAGAGTTTACTGATTTGATGAGAGAAAGTAAGGAAATTGTTTTATCTTAGTTAAGCTAGACGCTAAACGGTACAGGTTTGATGGCAAACGCACCGATACGATTATTAATAGCTGCCAGTGGGACTGGTGGACATTTGTTTCCAGCGATCGCACTGGCGCAAAAACTACCAGATTATCAAATCGAATGGCTGGGAGTACCCAATCGGCTAGAAACTGAACTTGTCCCTAAAGAGTATCCCTTGAATACTATTGCAGTTGAAGGGTTTCAGCAAGGGTTTGGACTCTCCTCGATTCGCATTTTGGGTAAACTGGCTGGTTCGATTCTAGAAGTCAGGCGAATTTTGAAGCAGGGGAATTTTCAAGGGGTGTTTACTACAGGGGGTTACATTGCCGGGCCAGCCGTCATTGCGGCGCGTTCTCTCGGTTTACCTGTGGTTTTCCACGAATCTAACGCCTTACCAGGTAAAGTAACTCGCTTTTTTGGCCCTTGGTGTAGTGCGGTAGCCTTGGGATTTGAAGTAGCTGCTAAGTACTTGCCCCGTGCTAAAAATATCTGTGTTGGTACTCCCGTAAGGGCGCAATTTCTCGATGGGGCAATTGCTGCACCTCTAGATTTAGCCATTCCTGATGGTGTTCCCTTAATTGTCGTCTTTGGTGGTAGCCAGGGTGCAGTTGCGGTTAATAAGTTGGTGCGCGAATCTGCAAACGCTTGGTTTGATGCTGGTGCTTATGTAGTACATTTAACTGGCGATCGCGATCCAGAAGCAGATAGCCTTAAACATCCACAGTACATAGCCTTACCTTTTTACAACAATATGGCAGCATTGTTGCAACGAGCAACTCTTGCCATTAGTCGTTCTGGTGCTGGTAGCTTGACAGAATTGGCAGTATGTGGAACGCCAGCGATTTTGATTCCTTACCCCTTTGCCGCAGAAGACCATCAATCTTATAATGCAGACGTATTTACTTTATCTGGTGCGGCGTTAACACTGAAGCAATCGGAGTTGACGGCACAAATATTGCAAAGTAATGTGTTGAATTTGTTGCAATCACCGGATGAGTTGGCAAAAATGGGGAAAAAAGCTCATGCGATCGCAGTTCCCGATAGTGCCGAAAAGTTGGCGCAGTTAGTGCGTGAAGTGATAGAAACATAACCTTGATTATTTAGCATTAAAAATTTATTTCCCCAGTTATGAATATCTTATCCAGCCAAAAATTTCGCTTCACAATAGGTTGTGCTGCCTTATTGATTGTCGGTTTAGCCAGTAGCCATCTATATACTCAGTCAAAAAATAAACAGCTAGCCCAACAAGATCAGTTTTTTCCTCAGCAAGAAAATTTTACCCCGCTTGAATCACAGATTTCCTTCACCTCAAATCAAGTTTCTGATCAACTTGATTTTAGATTTAAAAATCCTTTAATCACTCACCAAACATCTGATGAGATTGTAGGCAAGCAAAATACTTTTTCATCTCAACAGGATTTGTTAGCTGCATCTGCACCCTATCCAGTTGTCGATGAGTTCAAAAAATATAAATTTAGTATTAATGGCAACCAAGTTGTTACTCCAGTCAAACTGCCAAGTAGTAAAGTTAACTTTAATCAAAAAGATTTATTAACCGTTCTCGTTAATACTAGAAAATATTTTCAAGATTATAGTTCACAAGATCCAGATATTCTGCGTACAGGAATGCTTGCTACTCAAGGGGTTACTGTTCCAGATGTCCTCAAGACGTTGGATTTCATGATTGCTGTTTTAAAGCAGGATATTGCTAATAATCGAGCTACTCGTTTACAAGATCCCAAGTTTATCAATTCCAATTTCCGAGTTATTAAATGGACTGCATATAATCCAAAAGACAAAAAACAAAAGCAATTAAGAATTACCAAATATGCTGTGTTTACTCACCCCGGTTCTCGCAAAAAAACCTCTACTTTTAATACACCAATTTATAGCTTAAAAGATAACTCTAATAAAAATACTTTCTACACCAAATACACAAAGCAGGATGTTTTGTCTGGTATTTATGAACCAGGCGGTAAAGAATTTGGAAAAGTTAAAAGTCTCGCTTATATAACTAGAACTGGGTTAGAAGAAGCGTTGATGCAAGGAACCATCCTAATTAACTTTACAGATGGTTATAGGGCATTTTTTAATGTAGATAGAAATAATGCAATGCCTTATATTCGCGGATTAAAGGCAACAGCACAAAAGCGTTATTGGTATTTTAGAGAAGTTGATGCCATTAAAGGCTATGGATACAAAATAGATGCAAAAATTTCTATTAAACCAGGAGTAACCTTTGCTGGAGATGTGCTGAATATTGGTTTAGGTAGAGTGATTATTATTGAGCATACTAAAGGTGGCCGCAAACATCTGCAAATGGGGGTTATGGCTGATACAGGGGGAGCTTTTTTACCCAATCTTTATCAACTCGATTTTTTGGCAGGTATTTTTAAGAGTCAAAAAGAATTTAGGCAGAATATCAGCCAATTGCCGGAGTACGCTACAGCATATTTTTTAGTAAAGAAGTAATGGATTGACTTGATATTTCAAGCCGCACACTCGTGACTTCCAGTCATGAGTTAGGCGCTCTAAGTAAGTAGGCCAGAAAAAGTCAAGGTATGTTAAGGAATGTAAATTAAATTGGAATTAGCTCGTAGAGAGGGCTTCAGCCCTCAAATGAGGACTTTAGTCCTCACTACAAACCTTGAATTATTAACGCCGCTCTACTTATAATGTTCCTTTCTATTTTAATTTTATCAGGACTTACACAAAATACCTCTCAAACTCTTATTCCTACCTGTTCTCTGTGTCTGGAGTGGTAGCCTGCGGCAAGCCGCTTCTCTACGAACGCGAACAGCGTGTCGCAGACAGACGCTCTCGCGTTTGCGTCTACGATTTTCCATTGGTACGTTTTTTGAAGTGCAAAATGATGGGTGTTGCATCAAAACTTGACCGCAATAGTTTAGAACTTAGGCAATAATTATCAAAAAGTAAATTTTACGGGTAATAATTGCTAGCAGCGCAGATAATTGCTTCAAAGCTCAAGTATAAGGAGAAACCAAGAATGATTTTACAACGTGGGCGTAGGGTTGTAGCCGCTTTGTTGCTGTCAGTGGTACTACTGACAACAGCCTGTAGTCCAAAAGCACCTGGACGTTTTGACCAGGCGCAAAAGGAAAGCACTCAACAAAAAAGCGGTCAAGCGGTTACTAAAACCGCAACTCAGGGTAGCGAATTTAATAAACTTTTCCCTGATGCAGGTGATGGCTACCAGCGCGTTTATACCCAAGAGAAAAAAGGCTTTGCGGAAGCGAAGTTGAAAAAAGATGGTAAAGATATAGCGTTGCTGTCTATTTCTGATACCACCAGCACACCTAGCGCAGTAGCGAAGTTCTCGAAAAGCACCAAAAAAATTGGCGGTTATCCCGCAGTGGAAGTTGGTAAGACGCAAACTGCAATTTTGGTAGGTAAGTACCAACTAAAAGCACTTTCCCGCGATTCTTCATTTACAGCTAGCGATCGCGCAGATTGGCTAGAGAAGTTTAATCTTAATGGTCTGGCTAAACTGAAATGATTTGCACTACTAAGATTCAGATAACAAAATAATAAGGAGATTTTTGTGAGCAAATCCATTGTTGAGTTGGTTGATCAATTACCAACCGGTGGCTTGACCATTTCTATGTTGAAATCCCTCGATTTTGTTGCTCCTGGAGAGTGGCAAAATACCGTCGGCTTTGTCAACACTATTAAGACTGTTACTGGCGAAGACGACGAAGATTTAATTCAGCAAATTGGTGAACGAGCAATTTATCTATTCAACGACAAATCCCAAGGATACCAAACAGCTTTGTGGTTATATCAAACCGTTGATGGTACAGATAAAGCCCTTGGTGCAGCCGCTTTAGCTAACAAAATCGGCGAGAAAATTCCTTTGTTGGGTTTTTTAAACTCTATCACTCCTAAACCTGATAAAGCCCAAACCATCGATCTGACATTAAAATTAGTGGCTGAGTTAGTAGCCTTCTGCCAAATTAACGGCATTCCTGGAGACAGTATTGGGGATTTTGTCGCCTCTTTAGGTGAGTATAGTGGTGAGTCACTCATCCGCATGGTGGCATTAGTTTGTGTTGATGGTTTGATCCCTCTGGGCCCAGACTTCATCAGCAAAGCGATATCGGGGCTTAATCAAACAAATCCACAGGAATTAGAAAAAAACTCGACTTTCCAAAACATCAAAGATGTGATTCCAGGCAACAATGCTGGTAGTAAACTCAACTTTATCGGCGAAAGCTTTGACTCAGTTAAAGGTTGGATGAGTGGGATTGTCAGCACAAATAACTTAACGCCACAAAAGGTTGTCCACAACTTGCAAAGTTTTGTTGATATTGCCGATGACAAGTTAGATTACCTCGCGGCGTTCCTAGATGTCGCAACAAATTATTATGAACACACCGGCACACAAACTTTAGCACGTCGCTTGATTGAACGGGCGGTGGCTGAAATTTAGGCTGATGGGGAGTGGGGAGTAGTAATTTTAGATTTTAGATTTTGGATTTTGGATTTTGGATTAAATTTCAATCTAAAAGACGCTTGCAGACTCGCTAACGCTGCGCTATCGTCAATCTAAAATCTAAAATTGAATTGCCCCATACCAATTAGGGTAAACGTAAATCTGCTGCGATCGCATATAAGTAAGGTTGAAAAATAGCTAAGTTTTCCAATTTCTCAAACTTACCTGTTTGCGAACCGGGGTCAAAGGCAGTGGTAATTACGTAAAGTTTATTGCCATCAAAAGCAACATGGCCGATATGTTGCTCTTGTACTCCACCTTTTTGCTTGAGTCCGGCGAACCCATAGCGGATTCCCTGAAGCTTACCAACGGGTACTGGTTGGGGTGGGTAGGCTAAGAAAGTAATCTCTTTTCCATATTCACGCTGACGGTCTTTCGCAAACGCAGCGTAGTGGTCTGCAACCCAAGCCTTGAGTGCTGATAATACCTGTGTTTGGTATTTGGAACTTTGGTAGTCCACTTGGGAATCAGGTGGAATACCAACAGCTACGAGTTTCTTTTGAAAATCCTCGTTGTTTGCTAATGGGTAAACGTTAATCTCAACTGTACCCAAAAGTTCCCCTTTGGACGAGACACACAATAAAGGCGCATTTCCCTTACAAGCAGCAACTTGCCAGTTAGTTGGAGCAGCAGTATTTCCCAGGATTTTCTGCCAGATATTTCCCTCATTAGGGTTAGGAAGTTTCGCAACGGCAGGGGATTTTACAACTTTAGGTGGAGAAAATTGGGGAAGAAAAAATTTTGCTCCCACCGATATTAACACCAGCAAAATAGAACCTAGTAATAAATGATAAAGTCGTAACATTTTCTTAAAAATCTAAAGTCAAGGATTGCAGACTAACGATATCCTCAAATGCCCCATTTAGCTAAACAGACGGGAATCCCCACACCATACCGAGTACCGTATGGTGTGGGATGAAAGTCGCGGGAGTGGGGAGATATAGTAATTAATGTTTTTTGGCATAGCCAAAACAGTTAATTGCTATTGTTCTGACATGACCCATATTCATTATATTTCTTAAGGAAAATACCGGAATCAATGGTATTATAAATAAGTACTGGCATTGCCGAAAATGCTGGTTGTACACTGAACCTAGACAATCTAGAATATGGGGTTCCATTCAAGAATAGACATTTTTTTGTCCTTTCCGTGAATGGGTAAAATTCTAGCGGTACTAAGGTAGAACATACTTGTCTTGAAAAGTTGTTCATCGGGGAAACCTCCAGACGCTCGATGACTCGCTAACGCTACGCTATCGCGCAGCGTCTCCCCTTCTCCCAAAGGGAGAGGCTAGCGCCAAGGGAGAAGACCACACTTTTCGCTTGGTACTTGTTCAAAGTCTGCG
>Ga0136636_10000826_pt1 | contig 17067 bp, 18 predicted proteins | sample AntDrymUQ8522106_2_FD_104653 | JGI IMG/M metagenome (GOLD analysis project Ga0136636, IMG submission 104653) | Polar desert sand microbial communities from Dry Valleys, Antarctica - metaG UQ852 (21.06) | ecosystem: Environmental > Terrestrial > Soil > Desert | place: Antarctica: Dry Valley... | reverse complement strand
CCGGAAGAGAAGGCAGAACTGGAAAAAAATTACCAGGCAAGACTTCAAAGTTTTTCGCCGGTGATGATTAAAGACAAGGATATGTTTTCTTTTCGCCAGTTTACCTACTATTTTGGAGCAATTATGGTTTTCTACGTTATTTTGTCTGTGTTTTTCGCGAGTTTTTTCCGAACAAGAGGCGAACATTAAAAATTCAGCAGATAAAATTCTGTATTCTCCGTGTAAATCATCAAATAAAATTCTAATTTTGACTCAGAAATAATAAATTTCGAAATCCGTATGAATTTATCCATCATAATTCCGCTTTTAAACGAAGAAGCTTCACTGGAAGAGCTATTTCTTCGCATCAATAAAGTGTGTACCACCGCAAATTTATCTTATGAAGTTTGGTTTATAGACGACGGCAGTACTGATCTTTCCTGGAGTATCATAGAAAATTTAAAAGTGCAGTTTGTACAGGTTCACGGTATCAAATTTTCTAAAAATTACGGAAAATCTCAAGCTTTACATGCAGCTTTCGAGCGGGCAAATGGCGACGTTATTATCACCATGGATGCAGATTTACAGGATTTCCCAGAAGAAATTCCAGAACTTCACAGAATGATTATCGAAGAAAATTACGACATTGTTTCTGGCTGGAAGAAAAAACGCTTTGATAATGTGATGACCAAAAATATTCCTTCTAAACTTTTCAATGCAGCAGCAAGAAAAGTTTCTGGCGTAGAACTTCACGATTTTAATTGTGGTTTAAAAGCTTACAAGAAAAAGGTTGTAAAATCCATTGATGTGTATGGAGATATGCACCGTTATATTCCAGTTTTAGCCGCAAATGCGGGTTTCCGCAGAATTACAGAAAAAGAAGTTCCGCATCAAGCCAGACCTTATGGAACCTCAAAATTTGGGACCGAACGATTTGTGCGTGGATTTTTAGATTTGGTCACTCTTTGGTTTGTCAGCCGATTCGGAGGAAGACCGATGCATCTTTTTGGCGCAGTAGGAACAATCATGTTTATTTTTGGATTCCTCTCTACGATTTGGCTTGGAATTTCTAAACTAATTGATGTTTCGCGTGGACTTTATGGCCATTTGATCACTAATAATCCTTGGTTTTTTATCGCTTTGACCATGATGTTGATGGGAACTTTGCTTTTCATTGCAGGATTTTTGGGCGAAATGATCATCAGGACAAAAAGAGATCACAAAGATTACAATATTGATAAGATTCTTTAAAATCCTATTTTCGTTCCTCCATTTTTATTTAAAAATTTCTTCGTTGATGATCAACTTAAATTCCCAAAATAACTTTTCAAAACTGAAAATCAGAAGAATTTTCTGGAAGAGAATATTCTTATTTTCCCTTCTGATCTTAGTAGTTTCCTGTGGAAAAATTTCGCCAAAAGGCAATATTGAAAGCCAAGATATAAAAGTTGAAGATTTCGTTAATCTTAATCTCCATGGGAAATTCCGGGCTTTTTATATCAAAGGTGACAGCAGCTTTATCAACATCGAAACCTATAAAAATATTGCAGATAATCTGGATATTGATTTTAAGGATAAAACTTTAAATATCAAGGAAAAACGGGAATCTTCCGGTGTAGATTTTTATAATATCACCATCTATTCCAAATATAATTTAGAAAATGTTGCCCTTTCGGATTCCGTAGAATTAAATATTTCCAGCGAAATTAAGACGGACAACTTCAAGCTGAATTTGAAAAAAAATGCTAAATTTATAGGCGCAGTTAATTCCAGAAGTGCAACGTTGGAAATGACGGAAAAAAGCAGGGCTAATTTTAAAGGAAATACTAAAAATGCCGTGATTAAAATTTCTGATACCGCCAGTTTAATAGCACCTTATTGGTTAATAGAAAATTTAAAAATAGATTCCAAGAACGGAAATTATGCAGAAGTTAATGTGAAAGATTCTGTGAAAGGAACCATTAAAAATACAGCGAAATTTCTCTATTACAATGATCCAATTCGGGCCTTTAATATTGAGAAAACTGCAGATGTGCAAAACAAAATTTTAGAATAAAACGAGAGACAAAGATTTTCTTCAACTTAAAAATAAGAGTAAGGAAAATCCAATAAAATAAAACTTATGGAAACGATTGAAAAGGCAAAACTTTGGCTTACAGAAACCTTCGATGAAGAGACAAGAACAACCGTACAACAATTGCTAGACAGCGGTTCTGATGAATTGGAGGATTCTTTTTACCGGGAATTAGAATTTGGAACCGGTGGAATGCGCGGAATTATGGGTGTTGGAACAAACCGACTCAATAAATATACGTTGGGTCAAGCTACGCAAGGTTTAGCCAATTATCTGCATACTCAATTTAAAAATCAAACGATTAAAGTTGCCATTGCGTATGATGTTCGGCATAACTCCAAGGAATTTGGTAAAATGTGTGCCGATGTTTTAACTGCAAATGGCATACAAGTGTTACTTTTCAAAAATCACAGACCAACGCCAGAACTTTCTTTTACCGTAAGAGATAAAAAATGCCAAGCCGGAATCGTTTTAACCGCTTCTCATAATCCACCGGAATATAATGGCTACAAAGTCTATTGGGATGATGGAGCGCAGATTGTTCCGCCCAATGATGAAGCCATTATTAAAGAAGTATATTCCGTAAAATTTAGCGAAATTAAATTTGAAGGAAACGATGATTTAATTGAATGGATCGGAGAGGAGCAAGATGCAGTTTACATTGATGCTTGTATGGAAAACTCTCTGTATCAGGATATTGGTCGCGATAATTTAAATATTGTATTTACTTCTATTCACGGCACAACTTACGCCACGGTTCCAGATGCTTTGGCAAAAGCGGGTTTCAGAAAAGTGGATTTGGTTCGGGAACAGATGATTCCAAGTGGAAATTTTCCCACCGTAACTTCTCCCAATCCAGAAGAACCTGCCGCTTTGGAAATGGCGATGGATTTAGCGAAAATTACCAACGGAGATATTGTGATTGGAACTGATCCAGACGGTGATCGATTGGGTATTGCCGTTCGTGGTTTGAATGGCGAATTGATTTTGTTGAACGGAAATCAAACCAACACGATTTTAACCTACTATATTTTGGACCAGTGGAAAAAAGCGGGAAGAATTACTGGAAAAGAGTTTATCGGTTCTACGATTGTTACTTCTGATATTTTCTATGATATCGCAGAAAAATTCGGGGTGGATTGCAAAGTTGGTCTTACCGGATTTAAATGGATCGGTAAAATGATTCGGGATTTCGAAGGAAAAGAGAAATTCGTTTGTGGTGGCGAAGAAAGTTTCGGTTTTATGACGGGAGATTTCGTGAGAGACAAAGATTCTTGCGGTTCCATTTTACTCGCTTGCGAAATTGCCGCAGTTTGTAAAGCAGAGGGAAAAACCATGTATCAGTACATGATTGAAATTTATAAAGATCTTGGAATGTACTATGAAGGTTTGGTCAACGTTGTTCGAAAAGGAAGAACGGGAGCAGAAGAAATTATTCAGATGATGAAAGATTTCCGGGAAAATCCACCTTTAGAAATTGCAGGTTCCAAAGTTACCGAACTGAAAGATTTTCAAGAACAGACTTCATTGGATGTTCTACATAATAAGAAAACCACAATGGATGAAATACCAAAATCGAACGTTTTGATTTATTACACCGAAGACGGTACGAAAGTCTGTGTGCGACCGTCTGGAACAGAGCCGAAAATTAAATTTTACGTTTCTGTGAAAGATGTTATCGCTTCTGAAGAAGATTTTGAAAGGAAATTAATTTTGTTGCAAGAGAAAATTCTAAAAGTAAAAGAAGATTTAAATTTATAAATTGTTTGAATGAAAGTATCAAAAATCGCCGAACATTTAGTCGGTTCAGAAATTGTTAAAATTGGTAATTATGTCAATGATTTGAAAAGTCAGGGCGCAGAAATTGCAAACCTGACCATCGGTGATTTAAATTCTGCCATTTATCCAATTCCACTTGAATTAAAAGAGGAAATTAAGAAAGCTTACGATCATAATTTAACCAATTATCCACCTGCAAGTGGACTTTTGCCACTTCGGAAAGCGATTTCCAAAGATTTAAAAAGTCGCTGGAATTTAGATTATAATGAGACGGAAATATTAGTTGCAGCAGGTTCCAGGCCTTTAATTTATGCCTTCTTCGAAACCATTGTTGATCCTGGAGATAAAGTAATTTTTCCTGTTCCGTCCTGGAATAATAATCATTATGCTTATTTGACAAGTGCGGAAAAAGTAGAAGTAAAAACATCGCCGGAAAATAATTTTCTACCTATCGCTTCAGAATTAAAGCCTCATTTAGAAAATGCGGTTTTATTGGCACTTTGTTCTCCACAGAATCCTACGGGAACCATGTACACCAAAAAGCAGCTCACAGAAATTTGCGAATTGGTGGTAGAAGAAAATAAAAGAAGAGGCGAAGATGAGAAACCGCTTTATTTGATGTATGATCAAATTTACGCCATGCTCACGTTTGAAGAAGAACATTTCAACCCAGTTTCTCTCTTTCCGGAACTTAAAAAATATACCGTTTTTATTGATGGGATTTCCAAATGCTTTGCAGCAACGGGAGTTCGGGTAGGTTGGAGTTTTGGTCCTGCAGAAATTATTGCGAAAATGCAGGCTTTGCTCACGCATGTTGGAGCTTGGGCACCAAAACCAGAGCAACAAGCCGTTTCTGTTTTTTTAGAAGACACCAAAAATGTGAATTCCTTTGTTAATGATTTCAAAGGAAAAATTGCGCACAGTTTAAATACGCTTCATCAGGGAATTCAGGAGTTGAAAAACCGTGGATTTGCGGTGGAAAGCATCCAACCAATGGGCGCCTTTTACTTAACGATTAAGCTAGGTTATTTGGGAAAAATAACTCCAGAAGGTGCAACAATTGAAAGTTCTACCGATCTGGTTTTTTATCTGATCAAAGAAGCCGGAATGGCTTTAGTTCCCTTTTCCGCTTTTGGAAATGCATCTGATATGATGTGGTTCCGCGCTTCTGCAGGTGGCGTTTCTTTGGAAGAAATCAATTTAATGTTGCCACGTTTGGCGAATGCTTTGGAAAAATTAAGATAATTGAAAAAATTCCATTTTATAATGGAAAAAATACTACATTTGTGGTAGATATTATTAAGATGAAAACGAAAACCTATAACAAAGACGGGCAAAAAGATAGAAAATTAACAGAAGTTTCCGAAACGGTGGCTGCTTATGAAAATATTTCTTATAGAAATTTTGTTTTTCAAAATGGTTATTCCTTAGTTAAAAAAGCAAAAGCAGGCATTAACACTGATGTTTTTTATACTTTCGCGGAATCCATTAAGATGCCGGAAAAAGTTTTAGCATCAGTTCTCAATCTTTCGCCAAGAACGATCAGTAATTATCGTGATCAGCAAAAAGATTTAGACGCTAATTACAGTGAACATCTTTTAAAGTTAATTACCTTATTTGAAAAAGGAAAGGAATATCTTGGTAACATAGATGAATTCAATATCTGGCTTGAAAAACCCTTTTGGAATTCTGTGGAAAAACCTTCAGATTTTTTAAATACTTCAGGTGGTGCAGATCTGTTGATTGATCGTCTTGAAAGAATGGCGCAAGGTTATCCTGTCTAAATTTATCAGATGCTGGTTTTTAGAATTGCACATCAAAAATATGCTCAAAACCTTTCGGTTAGTGGACTTTCTGGGAGATGGAACAGTTCTGGGAAATTGGTTTTGTACACCTCAGAAAATATTTCTTTGGCTTTGTTAGAAAATATGGTTTACCGCGTCGGAACGGGTTTTAATGATGATTACAAAATCATGATTATTGAAATTCCAGACGTAAATTTGGAACAAATTGACACCAAAGATTTACCTAAAAACTGGCGGGATATTGAATCGTATTTTAATCTTCAAAAAATAGGAGATTTGTGGTATGATCAGCAGAAAAGTCTTGTGCTCAAGGTTCCATCATCGGTACTTCCGGAAAATTTTAATATCATTATCAACACGACTCATGCTGATTATAAGAAGGTAAAATTGCTACATGTTTTAGATTATGAACCTGATGATCGCTTGGAGAAAATTCTAAAAAAATATAATTCACTATGAAAATTATCGCCGTAATTCCTGCAAGATATGAAGCAAGCCGTTTTCCGGGAAAACTGATGCAGATTCTTGGCGAAAAAACGGTTATTGCCACAACGTATCAAAATGTGGTGGAAACAGGTTTATTTGAGGATGTTTTTGTGGCCACAGATTCTGACATTATTTTTGATGAAATTTTAAAAATTGGAGGAAATGCAGTAATGACGGGAGAACATGAAACCGGAAGCGACCGTATTGCACAAGCTGTAGAAAATATTGAATGTGATATTGTAGTGAATGTTCAGGGCGATGAACCTTTTTTGAAATTGGAACCTTTGAAGCAGTTGATCAACGTTTTTAAAGACGATCTTTCGGAAGAAATTTCTTTAGCCTCTTTAAAAATAAAACTCACAGAAAAAGAAGAAGTAGAAAATCCTAATAATGTAAAAGTCATCACCGATCTGAAAGGTTTTGCCCTTTATTTCAGCCGTTCTGTAATCCCTTTTCCTCGCGAAACAACCATCAAAACAGACTATTTTAAACATATTGGCGTTTATGCATTCAGAAAAGACGCTTTGCTGAATTTTGCTCAATTATCCATGACGCCCTTGGAAATATCCGAAAAAATTGAGTGTATTCGCTATTTGGAATATGGAATGAAAATTAAAATGATTGAAACTGATTTTGTAGGAGTTGGAATTGATGTTCCTGCCGATTTAGAGAAAGCAAGACAGATCTTAAAAAACAACTGTTCTACCCCATTTTAAAAGCAGAGCAATTCTTATTTGATCCCAATTATACTGCATTATTTAACAAATTTTAGCATTTTACCCTAACTAAAATCATGTACTTTTTAATTCTAAAAGTATATATTTGGCAAATATTATTAGAGGAAAATTTAAGAAATAAAAGAAGTTTCTTGAAACATTGTATTGAAATATGAAGAAATTATTGTTAGTATTGATTTTGTGTTCGCAAAACATTTTTGCGCAAACAGCAAAGGAAATTATTGATCAAAATATAGAGTTTTCTGGAGGTTTAACCAATTGGAAATTATTGAATTCTGTGATTCTGCAAGGAAGAGTAACTTTGGGAATAAATGATGAATATCCTATTAAAATTTATCAGCAAAGACCCAATTTAACAAAAACGGTCATCACCATTAATAAGAAAGAAACGCCAATTGAAGGTTATGATGGTAAAAAAGGATATGCTATGAATTACGCCACCAATAAAGTTCAGGAATATCCCAATTATAATGCAGAAAACTTTGATAATGATTTTATTGCGTGGGAAAGCAAAGGTTTTGAAGCCAAATATCTCGGAAAAGAAAAAGTTGGCGAAATATACTGTCACAAGGTAGAATTAACCAAAAATGTTAACAAAACCATCTATTATTTCGATGCGAAAACCTACATGATTTTAAAGGAAATAAAAGCAGACGAAACGCTTTCTTACAGTGATTACCGCAAAGTTGGGAGTTTGATAATGCCGTATCGGTTAGAATCCACTTCGCAGAAAAAAGACAGTGACTACGTGATGATCATCAATTCTATCGAAACAAACAAAGCGCTTCCTGCAAATACTTTTAAGTTTTAAAAAATTTTCGACCAATTTTTTTTGAGCATCTTTTTAAACAGTTCAATCTTTAAAAGTGCGGTTACAGCAGTTCATTCTAATATGTATAAAATCTAAATTGCGCAAGATTTTAAAGGTAAATGAAAACCCGGTGGAGCTTTCTTTTCCCATCGTACTTATAGATAATTTAACTTGATTTGTTGCGTGGTAACACTTAAATTTACTTTTTTAAAATATCAAAAATTAGAAATAAGTTATCAAAATTATTCCCAATGAAAAAACTATTCATCGTTATCTTATCAATCGGCGCATTTTTACAAAGTTGCACCCAACAAAAAAAAGAAATCGCTAAAGACGAAAATACCCCAACCAAACAAACCATGAAAAATATTTACGATTACAAAGTTGAAAGTATAGACGGCAAAGAAATTAATTTTGCTGATTACAAAGGAAAAAACATTCTCATTGTGAACACAGCGTCGGAATGTGGATTTACCAAGCAATATGCTGATCTGCAAAAAGTTTCCGAAGAGTACAAAAACAATCTTGTGGTAGTAGGATTTCCTGCGAATAATTTTGGTGGTCAGGAACCGGGAACCAATACGGAAATTGGCGCTTTTTGCGAAAAAAATTATGGCGTAACTTTTCCTTTGGCAGCTAAAGTTTCTGTGAAAGGAGATGATACCGCACCTATTTTTAAATTTCTTACCGATAAAGATTTAAACGGGGTAAAAAATACCACGATCATGTGGAATTTCACCAAATTTTTAATTGATGAAAATGGGAAATTGGTCGATACTTTTATCAGTACCACCAAACCAACGGACAACGCGATTACAAAATATTTAAAATAAATACTAAAAAAGACCTATGAACTTATTGATTAAACTTCTCCTAACTGCGGTTGTCGCTTATTTTCTTTCCTATATTCTCACTGGAATTCGGTTTGATGGATTTACTTCTGCAATTATTTTCGCGCTCGTTTTGGGGGTTTTGAATTTAATTGTAACGCCGATTTTAAAAATTCTAGGATTGCCATTAACTATTCTTACGTTGGGTTTATTTTCTTTAGTCATTAATGCGCTTGTCATTCTATTGGCAGAATATTTTGTGAAAGGAATGACGGTCGATAGTTTTTGGTGGGCATTTATTTTCAGCATTGCACTTTCGATTATCACCTCGCTTTTAAATGGAATTTTTACTTCTTCCAAAAAGTAAAATTTTAAATTTTTCAATAAAAAAATATTGAAGCAGATAAGTGAAAAGCTTAATCGTAAAGCGTTTGCTAACGTGAAATATAATGATCGACTGAATTAATTTCAGTCGTTCTTTTTTTTGAATTAAAGTTTAATAACAGGATATCTCATTTTTGATTCCTCTTATGAAATTTAACTCCTCTTTTACGATTTCATTTTCCGATTAAATACAATATCTTTGACTTTAAATATGAAAATCCCTTATGAAAATTAAATATTTGCTATTGGCAATGGCTGCAACCACCTTGATGAAAGCACAAAACGTGATGACCCCAGAAACATTATGGACTTTGAATAAAATGGGAGTTACGGCGGTTTCTCCAGATCAAAGTTCCCTCATTTACAGCATTGGGAAAACGGATTTAAAAACGGAAAAAAACAACAAGAAAAATTACTTCTTTTCACTAAAAAATACGTCGGCAACTCCTTTGGATTTGGGAAAAAAGACAATTATTCAGTGGGATAAAAATGGATTGTATGCACAAGAGGGCGATCAAATATTTCTATCCAAAGATGCGGGCAAAAGTTGGTCAGAATTTTATACAGTCGGAGCAGATGTTGATCATATTGTGATATCTCCAGATGCGAAAAAAGTAGCGTTCAGCAAACAGGTTTTGGTAGAAAAGTTGATGGCGAAAGATAAATATGCCGATGCTTCAAAATCCACTGCATACGTTTTTACGGATTTAAATCACCGCCATTGGGATTATTTTAATGAAGGAAAATACAATCATATTTTTGTGGTAAATGCTTCCGAAAGTGTAGAAAAAGCGAAAGATTTATTAGAAGGAAAAACGTGGGATGCTCCACAGCGACCTTTTGGCGGAGCAGAAGATTTTATTTGGAGCCCAGATTCTTCGCAATTACTTTACGTAGTCAAACCTCTAAGTGGAGCGGAATATGCCCAATCTACAAATACTGATATTTTCGCTTATGACCTCAATTCTGGCAAATTAAAAAACCTTACAGAAAGCAACAAAGGCTATGATGTAAATCCTAAATTTTCTCCCGATGGAAAAAATCTTTCCTGGCAATCAATGGAAAGAGAAGGATTTGAAGCAGATAAAAACGACCTGAAAATAATGGACTGGAAAACTGGTCAAACAACCAATCTCACGAAAAACTGGGATGAAAGTGTAACTGGATCTGTTTTTTGGTCTCAGGATTCTAAAAATATTTTTTACACCGCAGCATTCCGAGGTACGCAGCAACTATTTTCTCTAAATTTACAAACATCGAAAGTGATGCAACTCACAAATGGTGATTTTGATGTGAATGATATTTTTGCACAAGAAAAAAATTCCCTTGTTGTGGCGAGAACGGACATGAATCATAATGCTGATTTGTTTATGGTTGATCTTAAAAATGGTGCCTTGAAGCAAATTACAGAGGTTAACAAAGAAAATTATGCAAAAATAATACCTTCTAAAACCGAACTGAAAATGGTGAAAACCACAGATGGAAAAGAGATGGGAGTTTGGTTTATTTATCCGCCGAACTTTGATCCTGCAAAAAAATATGCAACGCTTTTATATTGTCAGGGAGGTCCACAATCGGCTTTAACACAATTTTTCAGCACAAGATGGAATTTCGCTTTGATGGCTGCAAACGATTATATTATTGTGGCACCCAACCGAAGAGGAATGCCGGGATGGGGAACAAAATGGAATGAAGATATTTCTAAAGATTGGGGTGGACAAGTAATGAAAGATTATTTATCCGCGACTGATTTTGCAAAAACTTTACCCTACGTAGATGGAGACAGAGTAGGAGCAGTTGGCGCAAGTTATGGTGGTTACAGCGTTTTCATGTTGGCTGGAATTCATGAAAATAGATTCAAAACATTTATTGCGCATGATGGATTATTTGATATGAAATCTTGGTTTTTAACAACTGAAGAACTTTGGTTTGCGAAATGGGATTTGGGCGGTTCACCTTTTGATGTACCTACACCAAAATCGTATACCGAATTTAATCCTTCCAACTACGTGAATAAATGGAATAAACCAATCATGGTGATCCAAGGTGGAATTGATTACCGCGTTCCTTACGAACAAGGTCAGGAAGCTTTTCAGGCCGCGAAATTAAAAGGGTTAAAAGCAAAATTCCTCTATTTCCCGAACGAAAATCACTGGGTTTTGCATCCACAAAATGGTTTGGTTTGGCAGCGAGAATTTTTCGAATGGTTAAAAGAAACCTTATAAAATTTAAAAGTTCAGGTCATTCTGAACTTTTTTTATACCTTAAATTATGAATAGAATTTCCTCTTTTCCACCCAATATTTCTCCTGATTCTAAGATTTTAATTTTAGGCTCCATTCCAGGTGTTAAATCATTGGAAAAGCAAGAATATTACGGACATCCCCAAAATAAATTCTGGAAAATTTTATTTGAACTTTTCGAAGAAGACTTCTCCACAGATTATTCAGTGAAATTGAAATTTTTGAAAAAAAATAAAATTGCAGTTTGGGATGTTATCGATTCCTGCGAGCGAAGTGGAAGTCTAGACACCCAAATTAAAAAGGAGAATCACCACGACATTTTTCAGCTTTTAAAAGATTATCCGGCAGTAAAAGCTATCTTTTGCAATGGTCAGAAATCGTTCAAAATACTGCAGAAAATGTTACCGAAGGATTTAAATATTCCTATATTTGGTTTGCCTTCCACAAGTCCCGCTCATACGATGAACTTTGACCTTAAATTGAAAGAATGGCAACTCCTTAAAGATTATTTATGAAGAAAAATTTTTACTTTTTATTTTTAATGATTTCTAGTTTTTGCTTTTCTCAAACGTATCATTTTGATCATCTTATTAAATACTTATCCGTAAATAAAACGACTGGATTTCAGGATTATGGAATTATCTTAATTAATTCCAAAGACCCTACTTACGAGGGAAAATTAAATGCGTTTACTAAAAATGACATCATTGATTTTACGATTTCAGATAAAAAAAGAGATTTGGCGCACACATATCTTATTGCAAGAAAAGCTCCGCCGAATTTAGCCTCCAACTACAAATATAAAAATTCTGGATATTCATACTTCTCAACTGAAAAAAGAGCAAAAGATGAAAAAGGAAATCACTTTGAAGAGACGCTTTTGGAAAAAACAGAAACTGGAAAAAAAATGTTGCTGAAAAAATTTAGAACGTCCAAATCAAATAAACCGGAAATTGTTCTTACTGCAGATTATGCAGATTTTGATGTAGATTTAAGAGCTTTTAATTTTAATCACCTGTTTAGTGTTGATGCAAGCAATGTCACTTTACAAGGAAGTGAGAAGTCGTATATCAAACATGCAGAATGGGAAATTAATAAAGTTTCTGGAGCCTATGATGCAGAAGTGTTTAAATTCGATTTAAATTTAACGATCAAGCCTGGAGAAATGAAATTGCCTAAAGAAAAGCCAGAAAGGAAAGAGTTTAATTTGGAGGATATGAAGAAAGAAGTTTTGGAGCAAAGAGCAAGAAATTAACCGTAATTTTTCTTCTTTTTCGCGGTAGCTTTTCTAAAATGAATACTAATCTCATTTAAATCTTTGATATGAAGAAAAATTTTTACTTTTTATTTTTAATAATTTCTAATTTTTGCTTTTCTCAAACGTACGAGTTTGATCTCCTTTCGAAATATAGCAGCTCAGATTCAAAGCATAAAAATATCTATGAAACGGTAAGTTACAATAACACCGATGACTTTTCTTATCACTTAAAACTAAATAAAACCGAGCAAATTTTCTCCGCAGAACTTAGTGATTACACCAGAAATTTAGTTCACCACTTTGCCGTTGAAGAATCCAAAGAAAAGGGGCAAATTCAGTTTCAATTTAAATACCTCAACACCTCCAAAGTTCAGGTTGCGAACAAACTGAAGAACTACAGATATGAATTTTCCGATATCTCAACAGATTCGCAGAAAATTGTTCAACTGAAAATTTTTTCATCCAAAAATTCTAAAAATCCTATGGCAGAAAAGATTTTTAATCTCGAAAAAGCCAATAAAAATTTGATACCTATTTTTAGTTCGAATTTTTTGCATTTCTATGCAGATTCCACCAATGTTTCTAATCTTGGAAACTATATCGTATCGAAATCTGTTGAAAAAAGTAAAAATAATTCTTGCGAAATCGTTTTAAAGGACTACAAAACCGTTGCGCTAGAAATAATTCTACCCGATAAATTGACTTACTCGTCAATGAAGATTACCTATAATTAAGATTTCTACAACTGTACTTTTACTTTGAAACCCACATTCATTTTCATAGTGATTTGATCTGCAGTAACCGTACTGGATTGAATTTCGAAAATAATTGAATTTTGATTGGTTCGAAAATATTCTAAAATCTCCACGTCATTGGTGGTGAATGTGATGGTATTTGGATTGGTGTTGTTAAAAGCCGTTGCTATTAAACGTTCTTCTTGATTGGGGGCTTTTACGTAAATTCTTGCATTTTTAATGACATCTAATTTATTTCCTAATTGAGAATTAACGTAGTCAATACTTAACGTATTAAGCCGTACGGATTTCAAATTATTGATAGAATAATTAGGATTATTTTCCTTAATCTTCGCATTCAAATCAATATTCATGGGGATTTCCGGAGTTCTGGTGTATGTTGTGGTACTGATGCTCGCAAAGGGAACCTGCAAATTGGTGGTAAATGGTACATCAAAAGGTGGTAAAATATCCAATACCGTATTTACGATATCTCTACAACTTGTAGTAAAAAACAACACAAAAATTCCGGTCAATAATGATAATTTTTTCATAATAATTTAATTGTAATTCTTGCCATTGCAGGAATCATTCCAATTTAAATGGCGGTGAAAATTTTGTAAAATAGAAAGGACTTGACTTTGCCTTTTCAATGTCGTATATTTGCACTCCGAAAATTATTGGTTTTCGGCCTAATTTTTAAACTGTAATTTAAAAACAATGAAAACATCTGAATTTAATTTCCATTTGCCCGAAGAACTTTTGGCAGAATATCCAAGCGAACACAGAGATGAAGCGAGACTAATGGTTTTGGATCGCAAGACTCAAACCATAGAACATAAATTATTCAAAGACGTTGTTGATTATTTTGATGAAAAAGACCTTTTCATCTTTAATAATACCAAAGTTTTTCCTGCAAGATTATACGGAAACAAAGAAAAAACCGGAGCCAAAATTGAAGTTTTTCTTTTGCGCGAACTGGATAAAGAAACCCGCGTTTGGGATGTTTTAGTTGATCCTGCAAGAAAAATCAGAATTGGTAATAAATTATTCTTTACAGAAGATGAAGCGTTAGTTGCTGAAGTCATTGACAATACCACTTCCAGAGGAAGAACGTTAAGATTTTTGTACGATGGTTCTTACGAAGAATTCCGCACGAAATTAAAAGAATTGGGGGAAACTCCACTTCCAAAATATATCAAAAGAGAAGTAGAAGCTTCTGATGCAGAACGCTACCAAACAATTTACGCAAAACATGAAGGCGCTGTTGCAGCTCCAACTGCAGGTTTGCATTTTTCCCGTCATTTAATGAAAAGACTGGAAATTAAAGGTATTGATTTCGCAGAAGTGACTTTGCATGTAGGTTTAGGAACTTTCAATCCAATTGAAGTAGAAGATTTGAGCAAACACAAAATGGAATCAGAAGAAGCCATTATTGATCAAAAAAATGCAGATATCATTAACAAAGCTGTCGCAGAACAAAGAAGAGTTTGCGCCGTGGGAACTACAACAATGAGAGCGATCGAAACCTCAGTTTCCTCCAACAGAAAAATCGGACCTTATCACGGTTGGACCAATAAATTTATTTTTCCTCCGCATGATTTTGGAGTAGCTACTTCGATGATCACTAATTTTCACACGCCAAAATCTACTTTAATGATGATGGTTGCTGCATTTTCTGGAAAAGATTTCTTAATGCAAGCGTATGAAGAAGCCGTGAAAAATGAGTATAAATTTTACTCTTATGGCGACGCGATGTTAATTCTATAAGTATTAAAAATTGTAAATTAAAGAGTTTAAATTTTAGATTAAATTCATTTCGGTGTTTTTAATCTAAAATTTATCATTTAGAATCTAAAATCATTTTGAAGGATATTCGAATTTTATCGCTGGAACAACTCCAGGAGTATTTTATCTCTTTGGGGGAAAAACCGTTTCGGGCGAAACAGGTTTATGAATGGTTGTGGAGTAAAAATCTCCATTCCATCGAAGAGATGACCAATCTCTCCAAAGATTTACGTGATAAAATTTCTCAGGAATATATCATCAATCCCATTTCCGTGGATCAACTGCAAAGATCAACGGACGGAACCATTAAAAATGGGGTGAAACTGCATGATGGACTTCTGGTAGAATCTGTTCTAATTCCCACCGAAACCCGTACAACAGCATGTGTTTCTTCTCAGGTTGGATGTTCCCTCAATTGTGAATTTTGTGCGACTGCGCGTTTGAAAAGAATGCGGAATCTGGAAGTTGCAGAAATTGTGGACCAAGTCGCCTTGATCGACAGACAGAGTAAACTCTATTTTGACCGACCCCTTTCCAACATTGTTTTTATGGGAATGGGTGAACCGATGATGAACTACAAAAATGTGGTAGAATCCATCAAAAAAATCACCACGCCGGAAGGTTTAGGAATGTCTCCGCGACGAATTACGGTTTCCACCTCTGGAATCCCAAAGATGATTAAAATGCTTGCTGATGAAGATTTGCGCGTGAAATTAGCCTTGTCTTTACATTCGGCTATCGAGAAAAAGAGAAATGATATTATGCCCTTTTCCGATAAATTTCCTTTAACGGAGATTATGGATTCTCTGAAATACTGGTATGAAAAAACCGGAAATATTGTGACTTTCGAATATTGCGTTTGGAAAGATATTAATGATCAGGACGAAGATATTCAGGCTTTAATCCGGTTTTGCAAACAGATTCCAAGTAAAGTCAATTTGATACAATACAATCCGATCGGTGATGGAAAGTACGATCGCTGCAATAAATCCGCAGAAGAAAATTATGTGCGTCAACTCGAAAAAGCCGGAATCACGGTTCTTATCCGAAGAAGCAGAGGCGGCGATATAGATGCAGCTTGCGGACAACTTGCTAATAAAAGCAGTGAGTAATGTTCTCGCACATTGGAAAATCCAGAACACCCAGACATAATCTAGGAATTGCGTCCTTACTTTCCTTCGTTGCAGGATTGGTGAATGTGGTAGGATTTTTTTCTGTGCAGAAATTAACCACCAATGTGACGGGTCATTTTGCATTTTTTGTGGACGAAGTTTTTAAACTGAATTTTATCCCGGCCTTTCATATTTCTCTCTTTGTTTTCTTCTTTTTTTTAGGCGCTTTTTTTGCGAATTTTATGGTAGAAACCTATTCCCGAATCCGGGAAAATCAGATTTACATTCTTCCGATCATTACCGAAGCGGCGATTCTTGGAATTATCGCTTTTGCAGGAAATTATTTAATTAAAGAAAGTCCAGATACCATTGCTTTCAGTCTGCTTTTTGCCATGGGAATGCAAAACTCTTTGGTAACGAGTATTTCCAAGTCAATTGTTCGAACGACCCATTTAACAGGACTTTTTACCGATATGGGAATTGAATTTTCCCAACTCTTTTTTTACAAGGATAAAAGCCATAAAAACAGATTGATTAAATCCATTAAATTGCGATTAACAATCATCTTTATGTTTTTTGCGGGCGGCGTTTCTGGCGGCGTTTTATTTTCAAATTTTGGCATTAAATCGCTCATCGTGGGTTCATTTATTTTATTAGGCGGCTTACTTTATGATTTCCTGAAAATTAGATTCTTACTTTTAAGACGATCTCGAAGATGAAAAAGATACTATTCTTTCTGTTCCTAAGTTTTTTTCTGGGTTTTAAAGCGCAGGAAAATGAACGCTGGCTGAAACTTGGACCCTATAAAACTGCAGTATTAAATGATTCTCTGCGAGAAAATTCTGGTTTAGCATTTTTTAAAAATCGCCTTTTTACAATTAATGACAGTGGAAACAGTTCCGATCTTTTTGAAATTGAGAAAACCTCCGGAAAGATTTCCAACACCCTTAAAACAAACCTAAAAAACATTGATTGGGAAGCGATTACAAGTGATTCCAGCGCAATTTATATCGGTGATTTTGGGAATAATGGCGGCACCAGAAAAGAT
>Ga0136636_10000825_pt1 | contig 17068 bp, 9 predicted proteins | sample AntDrymUQ8522106_2_FD_104653 | JGI IMG/M metagenome (GOLD analysis project Ga0136636, IMG submission 104653) | Polar desert sand microbial communities from Dry Valleys, Antarctica - metaG UQ852 (21.06) | ecosystem: Environmental > Terrestrial > Soil > Desert | place: Antarctica: Dry Valley... | reverse complement strand
TTTATAATTTTTTGAATCTTGGGAATCATTGGCCAAGGTTGCTTCATTGGCCGCTGTGCCCCATATAAATGCAGACTCAACCATTTTCACTTCTACTTTTGCACCTGCAACAGGTTTACCATGTGCATCTACTACATTTATCTGTATTGGTGCAGTTCTGATAGAATCTATTCGCTTTAATGCTTCATTTCTCCAGGATGCATTTGCTTCCCGACCCTTGTAAGTAAAACGCGTAACCGGCATTTGAGCAAGGGTTGCCTTATTTTCAAAATTCCAAAGTTGTAGGTTGGTTATTTCTACTTTTTGCGCAAGTGCCGCATAAGAAAAACATACAGCGGCTTCACCCACTTCCATATCACGGGCTGCCACAAATGAGATATCCATATTTTTCCATTCGGGCCCTGCACTTAAATCGGTTATGACACTTTTATCGTTTGGTGCATTGGCTTGTTGTACATAAAAATAAACGACCGCCTCGCCTGATTCTTGCTTTGCATAAATAGAACGTATAGAAAATCGGGCTAACAATACATCGCCCTTTTTAATAGGCGCAGCAGGTATCCAGCTATTTTGAATGGCATAATGGCTTTTTGCTACCGTAAATATTTCGGCTGTAAATAAGGGAGCGCCATTAACTTGGGCTTTTACATCAAATGTAGAGGTCTTGCTTCCATTACTTCTATCGTCGAATTTGAATGCGGTACCAGCATCTGTTGGGAATATATTTACAGGTTCAACCTTTTTTAATTCAGGTGTTAACGGAGCAATGGTTTGCCCGCTTACAATAACAGCCTTACAAAATACAAACAAGAAGAATATTACTATTTTTTTCATCATGCAAACAATTTCTAGATTAAAGCAGCAACTATAACTATAGACCAAAATCAAACACTTTGCCCTACCATTTTGTATACATTTCTTAAAACTTTATCAATATCATGGGATCTTTCTTTTTAAATGTTCGCTATCATTTGCTATCACCTGTTAGCGTTCGCTAAGCTATATCATAATATTTTCAGGTAGCCCTTCGCTGATGGAAAATTTGAGAACCAGAAGCATCATGTACCTCAAATACCTATACAGTAAAACCCAGGATATTTTACATTTTACTTTTAACAGTATCTTCCTGCTAATGCAGGTAAAAACAAGAAGTGCCATTTGCCGAGGCAATAATGGATGAATTACATTTGAAGTTGTATTATAGCTTTTTCAAATACAGATGTTGCTACATCAGGCAGCTATTTAGTAACCATAGTGATTAAATTTTCACTTATTGATAAAACCAATTTATTTACATGGTTTAAATAAATATAACTCAATCCTTTTTCTCTACAAACCATAAAAGTATTATTGATCATATTTTTTCTCCATATCATCATAGTAGGCTTTCAATACATAAAATGCCTTTTTCTTATTCCCTTTCTGATCATATAGCCCCTTATTATTCCAACCTTCCTGCGTTTCAGGATTGTTTCGGCGAGGCGACCTGAAATCGTTGAGCAACCAAGGTGATAAACCTAAAAAATTGGGTGGCATTCTTTTCATCATGGCAACTTGCTCTCTATAATACCATTCCTGAAAATCCTCTGTCCACCTTGTAGCACTATCACCGTATAATCCTCCAACTGCTTCTGCACCGGTTTCGCTAAAAAACATTGGTTTTGGATTGTATGCCCATTTTACATTTCTGCAATTGTCAGGCAGTCCACCATACCAACCTATGTATTGATTTACCGCAATAATATCCGTAAACTTCCCCAATTCATCCTGCACCACCTGCTCGCCATTCAAACCAAAGTTTTCCAACGCAGCCGCTACTAACCTCGTACTATCCAATTGCTTTGCATTTTTAGCAAGGGTACTCATAAAAGCCAGCCGTTTATCTCCCGGAGGGGTTTCATTACCTACCGACCAAATGATGACACTCGCCCTGTTTCTATCCCGGGTAATCATTTCCTGCAATTGTTTTTGCGCCTTTGCCAACACTTCGGCACTACCAAAGTCAATGGTCCAGTACACCGGAATTTCAGACCAAACCATAAAACCGAGTGAATCAGCTACACGGGTCATATTTTCATTGTGTGGATAATGCGCCAATCGCAGCATGTTTGCATTCAATGCTTTAGCCTGACCAAGCAGGTACACCGCATCTTTATAACTATAGGCGCGCCGCATACTTTCTGGTATTTCTTCATGAATGCAAATGCCCCTAAAGAAAACCCGATTACCATTCAGCAAAACCTGATCACCTTTTACCTCTACATTCCTAAATCCTATTTTCTCTTCTACCTTATCTATGCCCGTACTAATGATTACGTTGTAAAGGGTTGGACTTTTAGTTGACCACAATTTTAAATCTTTTGAACGCAGGACAAAAGGAACACTATCTCCATTGATGGCTACCTGATTTTTAATGTTCAATTCAGGTATTGTTATAGTCACATTTCCTTTAAGCGGTGCATTCAACTTCACCCATCCTTCAATGGTTTTCTCAGGCCTGACATAAGCACCCTTTTGAAGCTGAATATTATAATCCTGAATAAAATTATCAGGTACCAAAACTAAATTAACATCCCTTGTAATACCTCCATAATTCCACCAATCTGTATTTAAAGTGGGTATTTCATCTTTCATTCTTTTATTATCTACTTTTACAACCAACCAATTATTTTTTGGTTTTAAAAGCGTATCGGGTATTTCAAAATTAAAGGGTGTAAAACCTCCTTTATGCATCCCTAGTTTTACACCATTTAGATAAACATCTGCCTTGTAATTTACAGCACCAAAATGTACAAATACTTTTTCATTTTTTAGAGATGTAGAAAAATCGAAGGATTTTTTATACCAAACCGTTCCTTCGTAGTATAGAAAAACAGGATCTTGTGAATTCCAGTCGCCTGGCACATAAAGGGTATTTTTATTCGAATATCCATGCTCTAATTTATCTGTTTTGCCAGCCGGAATATCACTGTTCCAATAGGCATCTTTATCTTTTGGGTTTCGCTCCTCAAAGCGATAATCTAGAAAGCCGGTTTCATAAGGGTCTATAATGTATTGCCACTTGCCATTCAGAGAAATAGTATTTCTGTTTGGAATATTAGTAATCAGACTATTCTGTGCATACGAATAGACATTAACCATTAAAAATGCACCCAAATACAAAACTCCTCTAATCGAATACATATTTAAAAATTTTAATTTTTATTAATTAATACTTTCAAAAAATGAATATTTCTTGTGAGTAAATAATTTACAGTTTTATAGTACTTTTAAAAAAATTAAATATCAGTTTGTAATAAGCTTACCCAATAAAAAATAAACAAAAACCAGTTACGACTTAAAACGAAAAATGAAGCTGGTCATCTGATTAAAAAAACCTTTGAACCAGCATTCATTTTTTCTTCGACTGCTTGCTTATGAAAAACTCTTTGAAATCATTCAATTTATCTCAAATAAATGATTTAAAATTTTTTAGAATATTCCTGATTTACAAATTTAGAAACTTTGCTTCCCTTAAATTATCTAAAAAAAGAAAAAGATTAAATTATAAAAAACTATGGAATTACTACAACTCTACTAACGGTAGATTTATTAAATTCACCCAACGCACCAGAGGCAGTTAAGGTAATAGTGTATGTACCAGGGTTTGCATAGGTATATGGAGCGGCACGAGCCGTAGAAACAGGTGAACCGTCACCATAATTCCATGACCAAACATTTGCAAAAGTAGAGGTATTGCTAAAAGCAACAGTTCTAGCCGTAATAGTATTTGTAAAAGTTGCAGCAGGAATTAAAAATAAAGGATTAACAAAAACAACTACAGTTGAAGCGAAGGTAGATTCCTTACCTTGTGGATTAATACTGATACCAATGGCATATCTTGTTGCGGTATTCGCTAATAAAAATGGAAGGTTTAATACAAGATTAAAGCCTTTCTCACCTTCACCATTTTCCAATGTAACAGATGATTCCAGCGTAAATTGCGCTGCAGGCAATAAAACTGTACCAACCGGCAAACGGCCGGCTGTAAGCAATTTATTTACCGTATCCGTGTTGGGAATAATACTTACCGGAATCCTTCCGTTGTTATTTACACCTGCCCGGTACACTGCAAGCGGTATTGTCAATTTTTGACCGGCTACATCAGCAATATACCTGAAAGTCCTTCCCGGAACCGCTACCTGATTAATATTGTATAGACCATTCACCGAATTTCCGCTTACCGCAGCAGGCAAATACACTGTCTGTTCCGGAAAGTCAGAGTCAATTACATCCTGATACTTTTTACAGGATGTAAAAAATAAACACACCATTAAAACTAAATAAACAGATTTTAATAACTTCATACAATTTTCATTTATAGATGATTCAATTGTTATCAATAGCCAATTACTACCAAAGTGGATTTTGCACCAATCCTGGAGCAACACTTAATTCAACTTGTGAAATAGGAAACAAGTACATTTTTGGTTCAAAAACACGATTTTCAACAACTTGTGGAGTATAAGTAAAAACGTTAGGAGCTGTAGTAACAATCTTTACTCCTCTGATAGGAGTTCCCAAAGTTTGTGGAGCAATCATCCAGCGCCTTACATCCCATGCCCTGTGGTCTTCAAAAGCAAATTCAATTCGCCTTTCATTCCTGATTCGCTGCCGTACATCAGCTTGCGTTCCAGCGGGTATTCCCGGCATAGCTACTCCGGGCCTTGCCCTCACTCTATCTACAAAAGTTTTAATATTAGCGTTACCAGGATCATATTCGTTTAATGCCTCTGCATAGTTTAAAAAGACTTCTGCCAACCGGATAAAAATCCAGCTATGCACCGATGAAGTATTCTGCACGAGGTTTACACTTTCATTTACATATTTACGCAAATAATATCCGGTTTTGGTTGCATCAGGAATAGGTTTGCCATCTCTTCCGCCTTCCCAAATTTGTACAGCCCTTGTTTGCCCGGAAACCGTTGAAAAATTGGCATTATTAAACACTACAGATAAACCAAGGCGTGGATCTCTTGCAGTAGGTCCGGTAGTAGCATAGGGGTTGGCCGCATGTAAAGGATTACTCCAATCAAAGGGGATGGCAGTGGTTGCATTTACTCTAATTTCATAAGCATCCACTAAATCCTGTGTAGGAGTAGTACCGCTATTACCACGATCAAAACCAATTGGAAAATTGTTGATTTCAAAAGTATTAGTAGCAACATTTCTGCGGGTAAAAATAATTTCCGTATTGTTAAACGTCGTAAATAAGGTGCGGTAGTTATTGTGAATAGCATATCCTGTTCCAGCTAAATCAATTACAGCTTTTGCAGCATCGGCAGCAGCTTTCCACCTTTCGGCTCTGTTGCCTGCAGGCAAAGCAATAAGCGATACATTTTGATAACCTGCTGCCCAGGATTGCGTATTAAATAAATCGCTTGCTGCATACAAAAGCACCCTCGACTTTAATGCTAAAGCTGCCCCCTTTGTTGCCCTGCCAAGCTCGCCTGCTACATGCACAAGCGGCAATACTGCAGCAGCGGAATCACATTCATCCGAAATGAATTTAATACATTGTTCTAATGTATTTCGCTGTGTGGAGGCAACATCCTGTGCAGAGAGTGGGCGGGTTATAATAGGAACCCCACCATAACGCTTTACCAATTCTAAATAGAAAAAAGCCCTGAGAAAACGTGCTTCATATTTCCACCGGTTTATTTCCAGAATCCTTTGGTTTAATGTAACCTGATCAAATTTAAAAGCATCCAGATTTACCAACGCCGGATCGGCAGTTTCGAGAAATATATTCGATTTACGAATAGCCCTGAAACTCAAATCCCATAATTGTGCGGGGTTATTGGCAGCATTCCAGGCTCCCTGATTAAACAATTGAACAGGGTTTGTTTCAATGGTATGTTCAGCCTCATCTGTAGTAGAAGCCATCATAGCTTCACCTCCAATCGGAGCAAATCCTTCCGGTAAATCTGCATAAATTCCGTTTACCAGGCCCTGAAGATTAGAAAAAGCTTGTTCTATTTGTTCACGGCTAAGGTCAGTCTCTAATTCAAGATCAAGTTTTTGGCACGATCCAATAGTAATTAATAAAATGAGTGAAAGGAGAATTCTAATATTTTTCATAAAAATTTTTTTTGATGTTTTTTACCCCATTGAGGCTATTAATATTTTTATCCCCTATATTATTAGTCTAAGTCCTAAAGAAAGAGTCCTTATTTGAGGATATCCGTTTAATGCCTCGGCATTTCCTTCTTTTATCCTATCCAATGTAAAAAGGTTGGTTCCATTCAGGAAAAATCTTGATTCTTTCAATTTAAGCCGTGCTAAAGTTCTCTCAGAAAACGTGTACCCTATTTCAGCAACACGAAGTTTTATAAAACTTCCATCTCTTTGCCAAAAGGAAGAAAAACGATAATTATTCTGATTGTTATCGGAGGAAAGTCGTGGATAGCTTGCTCCTGTATTTTGAGGAGTCCACCTATCTAAAGCGATTTCTGTAATGAGACCATTATTTTGAAAAGCATGGAATCTATTGCCACTGAGGTATTGGTTAAACCCTGATACCCCTTGAAATATAAGGTTCAGGTCAAACCCTTTGTACTTTAATCCGGTACTTAAACCCATGGTCCATTCAGGAATATTGGTTTTGCCAATAGCGGTAGCATCATTGCCATCAATAATTCCATCCGGCACTCCATTCGGACCACCAATGTCCATATACTTTATATCCCCTGGCTGAACCACAATACCCAATGGTGCAGGGCTTGAGGCAATTTCGGCAGCAGTTTGAAAAATACCCATAGCCCTTAATCCGAAGGGTTGTCCTATTGCAGATCCTGTACGCAACAAATTAGTATTGGGATCTGGAGCTTCTCCATTAAAATTAATTTTGCTTTTTGTATGGGCTACAAATGCTTCTACATTAAATTGTAGGGCACTCTTCTTGTCATTATGGTAATTGACTGAAAATTCAAATCCATTATTTGTGGCTTCACCAATATTCAGATCGGGATATCCATTATAGCCCAAAAATTGAGGAAGCACCCCTGTGGAGGGAGCAAGGATATCGCTCCTCTTATTGCTATACACATCTAAAATAATCCCAAAGCGATTACCCAATTGAGCCTCAATTCCCAGATTAGCTTTTAAATCCTTTTCCCAGGTTACATTTTCGTTAGCCCTTCTTCCTTCTGCTATTCCAAATGCACTGGTATTACCAATACCCAATACGTAAGATGCAGTAAAAGGATACCTTTGATTAAATGCAAAACGTTGTCCTCCAATATTTTCATTTCCTACCAGGCCATACGAAGCTCTTATTTTCAGAAAATTTATTACTTTACTTGTTTGTAAAAATTGTTCACCAGACGCAACCCAACCTAATGAAAGGGCAGGAAAAAATCCATGACGACTATCCGGAGGAAAACTTTCAGCACCCATATAAGAGGAAGAAAATTCAGCTATATACTTTTTATTATTTACATAAGTAAACCGGGAACCCAAATTATTGGTTTTATAAGGAAGAGCCTGATTGGCAGCATCTGTATTGGGATAATTTCGATTGATGTCATTGTTATCACTGTTAAATAACAACAATCCCGAAAAATCATGCTTTCCAAAAGATCTGTCATAATTCAATGATGCCTGAATAGAATTATTCCTGAACTGACTGAGCACTGAATTCTGCTGAATAAGACTTGTATTTTGACCAAAATTGGTATATACCGAATCACCAGCGAGATTTCTTGAAATATTAGCCCTTTGGTAGGTCTTCCTTTTATTGTTTGAAGAAAGATAATAGCTATTTAGAGAAACAGCAACTCTTGTACTTAACCCCGGTGTAATGAAATCAAGCTTTTGGGTGAGACCGAGAAACGACTGCAAATTTGTACCGGTGGAGGTAGAGGAACCTGTATTTAATACATTCCCTAAAGGGTTGCCGGGAAAGGTAGCATTACCACCAAGAACGCCATTGGGATTATAAACAGGAAATGCATTTGGAGGTATTCTGTCCATTAAACTTAAATTACCGCCTGTGGTCAAATCTCCTGGATTTGCCTTTTCTTCTACACTACCACCAATATTAAGCTGTGCAGATAAATTCTTATTTACTGTAATATCAAGGTTTACCCTGAAATTGTAAAGGTTATATGTCGGGTTGCTACTTTCTTCGTTCTCATCTCCGAATTTCCTATACATACCCTGACTTGATAAGGCATTGAGCATAGCAAAATAACGAACGGTATTGTTACCTCCTTTAAAATTTAAATTGTAATTGGCAAGTGGGGCTGACTTTCTGAAAACCTCATTATACCAATCAACATTGGGATAAAAAAATGGGTCAGTACCATTCCTGTATGAATCTAAATCTCTTTGTGAGTACAACGGTGAACGACCATCGTTTGCAAGGGCTTCATTATATAAGGATGCATAATTATGAGCATCTAATATTTGGGGTAAGCCCGATGTTTGTTGTATTCCATATTGTGCCCCAAAACTAACTGCAAGGGGTTGATTAACTCCCTTTTTTGTGGTTACTAAAATTACCCCATTTGCACCACGCATTCCGTATATAGCTGTTGCAGAAGCATCTTTCAGAATGGAAATCTCTTCAATTTCCTCTGGCACCAATTGGCTAAAATCACCTATAAATCCGTCAATAATTACCAAAGGAGCCTGATTAAAACCAAAAGTATTAGCTCCCCGGATAAATAACCCCGCACTATTCGCACCCGGTTCGTTGCCTCCCTGATTTACGGTTAAACCTGGAAAACGGCCATAGAATGTATTACCAATATTATTGGTAAACGCACTACGCAATTCTGTTCCTTTACGGGTGCTTATGGCACTTGTAATGATTTCTTCCTGTTGTTTTCCAAACCCAATATTCCTTTCATTGGGTAGTGAAGCGGTTAATACCACTGTATCAGGTTCAGTATTTTGAGCTATTAATGGCATTGAAAAATGCGTAATAACTAAAATCAATAGTATCTTAAAAGCGAAATAATAATTTTTCATGGACAAGTCATTTTCATGTAAAAGTTTCGAAACCGTTTGAACGCACATAAGCTAATTACCAAATCGGATTTTGTATTAAGTTACCTTTAAGCACTTCATTATTTTCGAACGGCATATAATAGTAATGCGTAGGGAAAACCCTGGTTTCAAAAACAAATGGTTTGTAACTAAAGGCTGTTGGAAATGGAACTACTGTATTGAGCCTTGTAATTTCCAATCCCCACATATTTCCTTGCATTACACCATCTCGCTCTGCAATTCTCCACCTTCTGATATCACTTAACCTATGGTCTTCAAATGCAAGTTCTATATCACGCTCATTTTGTATTCTTACTCTGAATGAATCTTTAGAAAGGCCACCGGGAAGATTGGGCATTCCTGAGCGGGCTCTTACCTGATTTACTGCATTGAATGCCTCCGCAGATGGACCGGCAAATTCATTCAGTGCTTCTGCATAACTCAATAACATTTCATTCACCCTGAAAATAGGATTATTAAAATTTTGTGCACTTTGCGGCAATGCATCGGGAATGTGCTTTAACATCCAAAAACCACCTTTACAACGTGCCTTATCTGAAGTGGAACCTTCCCAAATCTGAACACGGGTTACATTGGCATGTAATCTTGAACCTGTATAGGTAACAGTTTGATGGAATCTTGGGTCTAACTCGGCATATTTCTGCAATAAATCATTACCTCCGGCGATATCCCAGGTTTGTGGCGTTCCATCTCTTTTTTCATACTTACGTACAAAATTAAAAGTTACAGTAGGTGCCACCCAAAATCCGCCAGCATTAGGTACATAATCACTACGAGGTACAACAAATTGTGACGGAAACTGGTTAATACTTTTAGGAGTATTAAATATTTTACAGGTGAGGATTATTTCGCGGTTGTCGGGTACTTCCCATGCCGTCCTGTAATTACCATCAACCCTTTGGCCGGCTACAATCACAGGAATTCTCCTAGCCGGGTCATCAATTAATGCATATCCATTTGCCGCGCACCAATCTAAAGAAGCTTTTGCCGCATCGGCTGCTAATTTCCACCTATTATTGTCCACGTTACCGTAACATAACAACTTATTATCCTGTGCATTACCAAAACTTACAGGGGGCGTATTGGTATTAAACAAAGGGCTTGCTGCATAAAGCAATACTCTTGCTTTCAAAGCTAAAGCAGCTCCTCTTTGCGCTCTTCCGGTAAAGGAAGAAGGTTGCACTTCAGGTAATTTGGCAAGGGCATCATTGCAGTCCTTTACTATGGCATTTACACACTCTTCAAGGGTGCTTCTTGGTATCCTAGAATCATCCACAGTTACAATACGCTTATTCACTATTGGGAATCCGCCATACCTTTTAAACATTTCAAAATTATTAAGCGCCCTTATGAATAAAGCTTCTCCGGTAACCATGTCCTTATAGGCCTGGTTTGCATCCGGAACACCATTAATACGCTCCAATAAAATATTAGCTACACGAATGGCCATCCACCTCAGGTGATAACGATAGTCTTGACTATTTACAATATTCAAGGGAGTTAAACTACCATTATTCCAAACCTGCTCAACGGCAAAACCTTCGGAAGCTTCGCCCTCATCGGTAGTACCGAATAATCCAGTATTCATATTGAACGCAAAACCACCATTACTAGAAGGTAAATTTCCTCCAAAGCCCACATCTCCACCCCTTAATGGAAAAATAGAAATCATGCCAAACTGGTAGAGGGTAGCCACATATTTCTCAGCTTCCACCTGAGCTGAAAAGACGACATCCTCATTCAAATCAACACCAGGTGGCTTATCTAAAAAGTCTTTTACTTTAGTACAGGCACCAATGATGGTAAGGATTAAAAAAACATAAACGATATATAATTTATTATTTTTCATACAAGCAGGATTTAATATATTAAAAAGTAAGACTGGCACCTAAATTAATGGTTCTTACAAGCGGATAAGGCTCAAAATTTGCACCAAGATTAGGTGTTTCCGGATCTATGCCCGGTAATACACCTGACCATGTAATAAGGTTATTTGCATTCGCAAAAATTCTTACCGATTTAATTTTCAGCTTTTGCAAAGCATCACGCATGAGGGTATAACCAATTTCTATATTCTTCAACCTCACATAAGTAGCATCCTCTACCCATAGTGTTGATGTTTGTAGATTATGTGTGAAGCCATTGGTGCCGTTTCCTACATAAAGCCTTGGAAAATTAATAGGCAACCCCGCATCAAATCGTTCCTGACTCCAGCTTTCCAATAAATATTTTGCAGCAGAAGCAGGATTTACATCGTAAAAAGCCTGTGTAGCTATCCTGCTATAATTCATAGAAACGTTGGTTGCTCCCTGAAATAAAACCGAGAAATCAAAACCCTTGATATTACCACCAAATGAGAGGCCAAAGATGGATTCGGGTGTGGTAGGTTTACCTATTGGGGCTTCATCTATAAAGTTTATAATACCATCTCCATTTACATCACGGTATTTTACATCACCGGGTTGTAACCTGTTTGAACCAACAAATGTAGAGATAGGTCTTTTAGGGTCATTTACTTCTTCCCATGAGTTGTAAAAGCCCTCTGCAATTAATCCAAAAATCTGCCCGAACCTCTGTCCAGTCCGCTGCTGATAGGGAAACAAACGGGTGATTTCATCCTGGAATACCACCAAATTAGTCGCATAGGAATAATTAGCTTTGACCCAATAGCTTAAGGCTTTGACATTGCCTCTAAAGGTGATATCCACTTCGTAGCCTTTATTATTCATTCTACCCAAATTCTGAGCAGGAAGTGCTGTACCAATTAAGCTTGAAACAGTTTGGGGAACTGCTAAAATATTATCTCTTCTTTCATCGAAGAAATCAACGATCACATTAATCCTATCTTTCCAGAAATTAGCTTCTATACCAAGGTTCGACTTTTTGGCTCTTTCCCAGGTTAAAAAAGGGTTGTTCGAACGACCCTCCCGAATAGCATTGTATCGGGCATAGTTGCTTCCCACTTCGCCAAAGTGGTAAAAGCCGGCTGTTGTATTTGGAAAAACACCATTACCAGAAAAAGCAGTGGGTCTATATAAAAAGCGGCTATTAGGATTGGTGAGAAAATCACCGCTTAGCTGATCGTTGCCCACTTCACCAAAGCTTGCCCTTACTTTAAGAAAGGAAATGAAATTATTACGAGGGAAAAAATCTTCCGAAGTAGGAACCCAACCTAAAGAATAAGAAGGAAAAAATCCAAAGCGCTGACCCGGAGCAAAATTCTCTGTGCCGTTGTAGGCTCCGCTTAATTCCGCCAAATATTTTCCTTTATAATCGTATACTGCCCGCCCTACATAACTCTGATACCCATTAGGGACACCAAATGCAAATGAGGGGTCAATAGTTTTCTGTTGATTATACAATACCAATCCGGTTATAGTATGGTCACCAAAAGTCCTTTTATAATTGAGAGCTAATTCTACTGTAGTTCTTTGGTTTGTATTGGGATCTGATGATGTAAACGCAAGCGGCTGATCATCACCCTGTTGGGCAAATAATACCGACTGGTCTGGTAGCCTGTCAGCCCGCCATGTAATCAAATTTTTCCTATAAACATCAAGCTGACTGTTGAAGTTTTGATAAGCAACAATTCCATGAACGTTTAATCCCTTGGTAATAAAATCAAGATCATGATCGAGGCGTACCGAACCATTCAATAAGTTTCTGAAATCTCTTCTATAACCTTGTGAAAGTAAGAAGGTATAAGGATTGTTACCTCCTGTTCCATTAAGGCTCGTTACAATTCTATTACCTCCATCTGCAATAGTAGGAGCTCCGTAAGGATTGGCTTGCGCCAACCAGTTCATTACTGTAGAAGTATTGGCATTATTGCCCGACCGATCTTCCAACTGAGTTGCTAAATCAATAGAAACTTTAAATTTTTTAGTTACATCAAAATTTAAATTAGAACGAAAATTATATCGCTTGTATTGAATTTGACCATCAAAACCATCACTGAGTGTGGTGTTCTTGAATAAACCCTCCTGACTAAAAAATCCACCAGAAATAAAATACTTTACTTTATCTGTACCGCCCCGTATATTCAGGTTATACTGTTGTTGCAGAGAGGTATTCTTAAGCATTTCATCATACCAATCTACATCCGGAAATAATAATGGGTCTTCTCCTGACCTGAATTTATCAATGTCACCCTGACTAAAGCGTGGAGTAAATGTTCCACCAGTAACATACGAATCATTTTCAAGGGCCTTATTGAAGGAAGTAGCATAATCAACACTACCCATCCTTTCCCGGATATTTGTAAAGCTATTAAAGGCAGTATTGGAAGTAAAACTAATCACCGGCACCCCGGTTTGACCCCTTTTTGTAGTAATAAGAATTACCCCATTTGCACCCCTGATACCAAAAACGGCTGTAGATGACGCATCTTTTAAAATGGTAATATTTTCAATCTCATTCGGATCAATATTATTAAAGAACTCTACCTGAATACCATCTACCAACACAAGTGGTGCCTGATTACCAGAAAAGGTACCAACCCCCCGTATTAAGAGACGCGATTGATCATTGCCAGGCTCGCCACTACCTTGTGTTGCAAACACTCCTGTCATACGGCCTACCAATGAGTTACTGATATTGGCAACAGGCGATTGGGTCAATTCCTTGGTACTAATCGAAGACTGAGCCCCTACAACCGTTACTCTTTTTTGCCTACCATAGCCTACTACAACCACATCTTCCATTTGCTTTGGATCAAGCACTAGCAAAACTTCAATATTGGTCTTATTCTGAACTGAAATTTCCTTTTCTAGATAGCCGGTATAACTAAAGTGAAGAATAGCTGTTGCCCCTTCCACATTAATACTGAATTGACCTTGATCATTTGTAATAACAGTACTGGAAGTGCCTTTTTCATTTACGGTAACTCCTGATAAGGGTAAAGCATTTTCCCCTTTCACTACCCCAGATACGGTAACTTGAGGTTTTTCGAAATTATTTGATAAATATTTTTCTTGGTTTTGAGGAAATTCATAACCAAATGAAGCATTCTTTCCAAATGGTTTGGTTTTTTGAACTGCAGACTCGCTATTGATCTGATTTTTATTTTTTCCTTTATAAATGATATATTTTGTATTCTTTAATTTTTTAAAGGTTAAAGCATTTGGCTCTAAAATCCGTCTAAAATTTTCATCAAGGGATTCCTTAAAGTTAATAACACCCTGATCAATATAAATTCCTCTTACAACTTTATCTTCAAATAGGATATCAACCTCATAGTTTTTCTTTAAATTCTTTAGAACATCAACAAGCTTTTGTTGATTATAACCTTCGTCTGCTTGCTTACCATTTTGGGGATTTATTTCTTTTTGTTCTTGTGCAAATGATATTACAAGACCAAGTGAAAATATAAAAAGCATGCACCACTTCCCCCCTTGGAGGAGTATTTTGTTTTTCATAAGGCAGTATTATTTTTTCAGTTCAGTTATTCAGAAAAATAGACTTTATTATCAACACATTTATAATTCATATCGAGTAATTGAGCAATTGCGTCAAGAAGTTCAATAGCACTTTCGGCAGTAAATGAACCGGAAATTGTTTTTTGAGCAAGATCATCCGTCTCGAATGAGACTTCATATCCAAAATGTTCCTGTACCATTACCCCAATCTTTTTTAAGGAGGTATTGTCAAAATCAAACTCATTATTCTTCCATGATGACATTTTTTCAGTATTACCTACTTTTACCCGTTCTACAATTTTATTTGAATTTGCTATTAATACTTCGCCAGGCTTTAGCATGATTTTGCTTTCGCGATTATTATCAGTTATACTCAATTCTATGCTGCCCTCATTCAATACTACTTTAGAATTATCGCCACGTGTGTATAATAGAAATTTTGTACCTAAAACCTTTACCTTCAGGTTATTATTTCCATGTACAATAAAGGGTGTATGTACGGCAGTATGTACGACTGAAAATTCTGCTTCTCCTTGTAGATATAACCTTCGGGTACCCTGCATAAAGCCAAACCTTGGAATCTTCAAACTTGTATTAGCATTCAGATAAACCTCACTATTATCGGGTAAAACTATCTTTTTAACCTCCCCGTATGCTGTTGTGTACGTTTCATACTGAATAAAATTTCGAGATAAATAAAGCGAGGTAGAAAGTATTGCAACAATTATTGTTGCAGCTACCAATTTGAAAAAAAAATTATTTGGAAAATTAAATATTGATTTTTTTTGATGGCTTCTATCTTCAACAGCACTTCTGGTAATTAAAAATTTTTCATAGGAATTGTTTACATTTTTTGAAGTTTGCAGGTTTTCACGCTCCCATTCATCCAGCCATTGGTAATACAGTTCTGCATGCTTTTCTTCCGTCAACCATTCTTCGATTAATTGCCGCTGAAGCGGTGTAGAAAGTCCATACCAGGCATCAAAAAAAATTTTTTTATTTACCACCTTTTTATTCGTTTTTCATTATTTCTAAACATAATCAGCTAAGTTTTTCCTTAAAGTAGCTAGTGCTTTCATCATATGAGCCTCTACCGTTTTTATATTTATGTCAAGTTTATCGGCTATTTCCCGGTTTTTTTTTCCTTCAATCCTGCTCAATAAAAAAACTCGCTGGCATTGAGGTGAAAAATTATTAACAGAATTGGAAACTTTAGTCATGAGTTCATTCAACAATAAAATAGAAAGGGGGTCATTAATCTCCTTTATCGTACTATTATTATCTTCATTTTCAACTTTAGATACCAACTTATTTCCAAATTCTCCTTTTATATAATTTAAAGATCTGTTTCGAACTGCGGTGTACAGATAAGCCCTGAATGTAGTTTTTACCGTTTTGTACAATTCATTCTTCCAAAGTGCCAAAAAAACCTCACTAACTATATCTTCCGCAACTTCTGCCGAGTACACAAACCGGAGCGCATGACTACATAATTGATTATAATATCGTTTATATACAAGTTCAAATCCCTGTTCAGCATCCTTATTTATCATCTGACGGATAATAGCTTCATCATCTACAATTTCACTGTTTCCCTGAAATAAATTTTGGTGTTCAGATATTACTTCTAAACTATTTAAAGATGATTTCTCGAAAGACAAATTAAGTTTTGGCAAACCCATAAGGAACAATTTTGTAATCGTTAACAATAAGACAACCTAATGATAAACTACCCTTAGTTTTTTTTCTTCAATTTTCAAGTTTCTTTTAAATACTTTAAGCTTGCTGTACTTCCAGTTGTTGAGAGCCAAAACATGATTCGACTTGCAGTTTAGACTTACTCTCGTTATCTACTCTTGATAGGAGTAAATAATATACTAAATACGATGTACTCAATAAATTGTTGATAATAATTCAACAATAATGAATTAGATCATTTTTAAGGAGTTCATAAAGCAAATAATATCATATTAAAACACTCTTTTGTAACTTAACAGCTAATTCATTATTATTGAATAATAATTTTACAATAATAAAGATATACAATTATTTCAGAAACAAATAAAAATTGTAAAATATAATTTGGAGTTTATAAATCGTGAATTCAATAAATAAACTCCTTATACAGGCTCGCAAGGCACACAATTATAAGGTCAGGTTTGATTACAAAAGAGAAATTACCACTCGAATTGTTTCCACCTTAACTAATAAAAAGTCCTTATAATATGATTATCAGATGTTTATGATATTAAATACAACATTTGTCACGTAAATAAAAAAGAAGTCAACTTTTGTAGCAACCCCTTTTTATGGTCAATTTTAGGAGGTATGAGCTAATATTTATGCTTAAAGCGGAGATTTACTTTTGTTTGGTTTCAATAATTTCATAATATTGAATTTAAATTTCCAAAATTCATCAAATGATTCAAGTAATAGTAAGGGCCATGAATATCCTTGAATTTGTAGCAAGCCATAACAGCAAACCGGTACAAATGATAAAAATAGCCCAACATGTGGCTCTTAGCCAACCAACTGCGGCAAATATTATTAAAACGCTTGTGGAGAGAAATTATTTAGAGCAGGTAAGTAGAAAAGAG
>Ga0136636_10000824_pt1 | contig 17085 bp, 13 predicted proteins | sample AntDrymUQ8522106_2_FD_104653 | JGI IMG/M metagenome (GOLD analysis project Ga0136636, IMG submission 104653) | Polar desert sand microbial communities from Dry Valleys, Antarctica - metaG UQ852 (21.06) | ecosystem: Environmental > Terrestrial > Soil > Desert | place: Antarctica: Dry Valley... | reverse complement strand
TATTATTATTATTATTATCTAATTTTCTTCATTCGCTAAGCACTACAGACCGCTAATTGCTGGTTTATCCCGCCAATGAAACTCCAATCAGAGAGCCAATACCGTATGTGATTGCGGCAGCTCCCAAACCAAAACCAACTTGTCTGAATCCGGAGAACAAAATGCTTTTTCCAGTCAATAACGTGATAGCTGCTCCAATACCAAATAGTCCAATAACACTGCTACCTACGCTTAGTAATATTGCATTTTTTCCATCTAAAAACATAAAAGGATACAAAGGGATTATGGCTCCAATGGCGAAAAGAATAAAAGAAGCCGTTGCGGCTTCCCAGGCTGATCCACCTAACTCATTTTTATCGATACCTAATTCCTCTGTTATAATAGCATCAATTGCCGTTTGAGGATTTTCAAAAGCTTTATCGGCCAATTTTTGTGCTTCGATAGCATTCATTCCTTTGGCTTGATATAGTAAAACCAATTCTTTTTTTTCTTCTTCGGGTGAAGCTTCTAATTCTTCGGTTTCCAAATCAATTTGGCGTTGGTTTAATTCTCTCGAACTTTGTACCGAAAGCCATTCGCCTAAGGCCATCGAAATAGCTCCAGCTAAAAGTCCGGCACTACCTGTTAACAAAATCGTATTGTTTGAAACCGCTGCCCCAGCTACTCCCATAACCAAACTCATATTGGAAACTAAGCCATCATTAGAGCCTAAAACAGATGCCCGCAATGCATTTCCTCCTACTGATTTATGTCGACTTTCAAATTTAGACAGCAAGCCACCGGAAACATTGAGTGCGGCATTATTGTTTACAGCTTCAATGATATTAAGATGATTGTGCTCAAATCCTGTAGGCTTTTCTCCACTTTTAATTTTATTTTTAATTGCATTTGCTGCAAACTGCTTCTCTATATTTGAAAGACTGCTAATGATGGAGGTGTAACCAAATATTTTACCCAGTTTTAATTGAAACTTGGCTCTAGAAGAAGGCGAAGGCATTTTATACTCTGGTTCGAATGTCAACACTTTATTATGCATGTGTTTCGCATGACCTTTTTCAATTTCGCTAAGGCTACGCAACACTCTTGTAAGCGCATCATCAGACTGAATTTCAGCAATACTATCGTATAAAAAGGCGGTATCGACTTCCGTTTGCAATTGATCTTTTAGTTTGTTTAAATCCATTTTTGTCCTTGTTTAATGATTATTTAGATAAATCAAATGCCCCTTTTGTTAAAATTCTCGCTGAGGTTGTAATGTTTGCACTTGGTAGTATTTCAACAAAATTTTCAGACTTTTCGCCTACTGTCACGCCTACTTTCTTAAAAGAGTACCCGTTTTTTTCCTCAGCTACTAAAAGTACGAAATTTTTGTTATTCTCCGTTATCAATGCTTGAGATGGAATGGCCAAACCTTTTTTGGAATTTGTCACAATTTCAGCTTCAACAAACATTCCGGTCAATAATTTTTGCTTAATAGCATCGTCTAAATGCCCGTGAATATTGATTGTTCTATCATTTCCTTCAATTGATTTACCAACCAAATGGACTTCAGCATTAAAGAACTCTGGAGAAGATTCTGGAACTTTAAAAAGGATCTTTTGTCCAATTTTAACTTTTAAGATATCTTTTTCAAAAACACCTAATTCTAAATGCAAATGATCCGTATCTACAATTTCTAAAATAACATCAGAAGGAGAGACATACATACCCACATTAGCATTCATAATGACAATATCTCCCGTTATTGGAGAAAAAATAGTAATTATCGAAGTTAAAATTCCTTTCTCCACATTTTTCGGATTAATGTTTAAAAGTACTAATTTGGCTCGCAAACTTTGATGCATTGCTTTGGCCCTTCTGTACTCACTCTCTGCTTTTAAGTAGTTTTTTTGGGAAGTTATTTTTTCATCATATAACGTTTTTTGACGGTCATATTCAGACTTTAAAAAAGTAATTTGCTCCGCCACTTCCATATATTCCTTTTGAATATCAAGGAATTCTGTGCTTTGCAACGTTAACAAAGCTTGGCCTTTAGTTACTTTATTTCCAACTAAAAGTGTTGTTGATTTCACATAACCACCCATAAAAGTATTTACTTTAGCCCGGTTTTGTGGCGGAACATCAATTTTTCCAGCTGCTTTTACCGTTACATCAAAATCATGTTCTATTGGACTTGAAATTTCCATCCTTGAAGACTGGAATTGGGCAGCGGTCACCGCAATCAACCCATTGTCTTTTTGTTCTACTACTTCTGTTTTTGCTTCTTTACAAGCGAACAAGACAAGAGACAGAGTGATAATATATAGTGATTTTTTCATTGTTTTAATTTAAAAGTTTAAATATTGCAAATCTAATTGGGTTTGATTGAATTGAAGAACAGTTTCTAAATGGTCCACTTGAATGGTAGTAGCATTTTCTAAACTTTGAATGTATTGAAAGAAATCAATCTCGCCATGTTTGTAGCTGTTATTTCCCACTTTAATGATCTCGTCTGATAATTTCTTTCCATACAGATTGTAATAATTTATTGCTTCTTGATGCTTGGCTAACTCGTTCTTTTTTTGACTTAGGTACCGCTCTATTTTCACTTCTTCATTTTGCTTTTGTTGCTCCCAACTTTGTAATTCTAGTTGTGCAACTTTTATTTTAGAAACTGTTCCAGAGAATAATATGGGTACTGCCAAACCAACTTGGAATCCATATAAAGATTGTGATAATCCATTATTTTTTCCTTGAAAATAATCAAAATTAATATCGGGTAGCCAATGCTGCTTTTGAAGCTTAATTTGACTTTGATAATTTTTTGTAATACTCTCTAAATATGTGGTATAAAATGACTTACTTGACTGGTTAGTCAAAGTGTTTAATGGAATAATAATATTGCTTCTAATAACTATTTCCTCATCAGTTTGAAGCAAGGATTGCAACAGTTCATACTGCGCTTTTTTATCTTTATCTATTTGTGAAAGTTTAGTTTTTATTTGGCGAAATTTAGCTTGAGCCGTAATTTTCTCCAGATAATTAGTTTCTCCTAACTCAAAACGTCTGTCGCTTGCTTTAGAAAAATTTTGATACAAACTATCTAAATACTGATACAGTTTTTCCTGCTGCTGCAAATAAACGATATGCTGATACGATTTAGAAACGGATAAAGAAAGCTTGTTTTTCTGAATATCAAAATTAGCTTTTTCCCTCTCGTATTCGGAGGAATATACCTTTTTCTGCGCCCCATATACTGTAGGAAAAGCAAACCGTTGTTGCACTCCAAAAACGCGCAATGGAGCATTATTCAATGCTAAATTATTTTGATCATAACTATAATAAATATTGGTTTTGTCAAAAGTATTTGCCGTTTTAATATTGGCTTTTGTTTTATCCACTTGCAATTGAGCCGCCTTTATTCCCCTGTTATTTTGAATTGCTTTGGACAGGAGACCTTCTAATTCTGGATTAGAATTTTGTGAAAAAACCAAAGAAGAACTCAATAAAAATAAAATTATATAGGTTGCGCTACTATGTTTCTTAAACTTCGCTTTTTTAAGGGCGACACTATCAAAAACTTTATACAATATTGGCAAAACGATCATGGTTAAAATCGTTGCGGTAAACAATCCACCAATAACGACTGTTGCTAATGGCCGTTGCACTTCTGCTCCTGCAGATGATGAAATTGCCATTGGTAAAAATCCTAGTGCTGCTGCTGCTGCCGTTAATAAAACCGGACGCAATCTATCTGTAGCTCCTTTTAAAATTAATGCATCGATATCTTTCATGCCTTGGTGTTTTAATTCTTTAAAATGTTCAATCAGCACAATTCCGTTTAGCACTGCAATTCCAAAAAGGGCTATGAATCCTACACCTGCCGAAATACTGAATGGCAAATCTCGCATCCATAAAAATAGAACTCCACCCACTGCCGACAAAGGAATCGCGGAATACACCATTAAGGCTTCCTTTACAGATCCAAATGCGAAATACAAAAGGATAAAAATCAAAAATAAAGCAATGGGAACAGCAACCATCAAACGGGCTTTGGCACTTTGTAAATTTTCAAATTGCCCACCATATTTCACATAATATCCCGCTGGCAGCTTTACTTGGGTTGCTACAATTTTTTGAATATCAGTCACCACGCTTTGCAGATCTCGGTTTCTAACATTAATTCCCACTACAACTCTTCTGTTGGTGTTGTCTCTTGAAATTTTTGCAGGACCTTCTGTATATTCGATTGACGCTAATTCGCTCAACGGTATTTGTTGTCCGTTCGGTGTTGGAACATATAAATTACGTAAATCTTCAATATCGTGCCGATTTGCTTGATCTAAGCGTATTACCATATCAAAACGTTTTTCTCCTTCAAATACATTTCCTACTGTTTTTCCGGCAAAGCCAAGAGCAATCATTTCATTTAAATCAGAAATATTTAAACCGTAACGAGCAATTTTAGAACGATCGTACACCACTGACATTTGCGGTAAACCTTCTGTTTTTTCTATAATTATATCTGATGCACCTTCGACTTTTGCAATTGCATTTTTTATTTCATGCGCTTTTTGTGCTAAAATATTTAAGTCTTCGCCAAAGACTTTAACCGCTACATCCGAGCGTGTTCCGGAAATTAATTCGTTAAATCGCATTTCAATAGGCTGTGTAAATTCGATTTCCATATTTGGAATTTCTTTTTCAATAGCTGCTTTAATTTTGTCGGCCAATTCATCTTTTGTCGAAGCCGAAGTCCATTCTGATTTTGGTTTTAATTTGACGATAACATCACTTTCCTCCATAGACATTGGATCTGTTGGTACTTCAGCAGCGCCAATTCTACTGACAACTTGTGTGACTTCGGGAAACTTTTTGAGAATTATTTTTTCTATTTTTGTAGTTGTAGCAATCGTTTTTGTCAACGAAGTTCCAGTTTTCAAAACGGGCTGAATTACAAAATCACCTTCATCTAATGTTGGAATAAATTCTCCTCCCATCGTTGCAAATAATCCAACAGCCAACAATAATAATCCTAAAGCTCCATACAATACTTTTTTAGTATTGCTTATTGCCCAAGTAATAATGGGTAAATACCAAGAGTTAAGTTTACGGATTAATTTGCTCGATAACGAATTTGGATTTTCTACTTTTGGTTTCAAAAATAAAGAAGAAACAACCGGAACATAAGTAAAACAGAAGATCATTGCACCCAGTAAAGCAAAACTAAAAGTCATTGCCATAGGTTTGAACATTTTACCTTCGATTCCCGAAAGCGATAGAATAGGTATGAAAACGATAAGAATAATCAACTGACCGAAAATAGCCGAATTCATCATTTTAGAAGCACTTTTATACGTAATTTGATCTATTTCTAATTGACGTTCTTCTTTGGGTAGATTTACTAAGTGTGCTGACTTGCTGGCTATTTGAAAAGCAATAAACTCAACAATAATTACCGCTCCATCGATAATAATTCCAAAGTCAATGGCCCCTAAACTCATTAAATTCGCATCGATACCAAAAATATTCATAAACGAAATTGCGAATAATAAACACAATGGGATTACTGAAGCTACTACTAGTCCAGAACGCCAATTACCCAGTAACAGAATAACAACGAAAATTACGATTAAGCATCCTAAAATTAGGTTTTCGGCAACAGTGAATGTTGTTTTTCCAACCAATTCGCTCCGTTCTAAAAAACCATTAATGTAAACACCTTCAGGCAGTGTTTTCTGAATTTCAGCAACTCTATTTTTTACATCATCTATTACTTGTTTGGAGTTTCCTCCTTTAAGCATCATCACTTGTCCCAAAACCTTCTCTCCTTCTCCATTTCCAGTGATAGCTCCAAAACGGTTGGCATGACCAAAACGAACGTCGGCCACATTTTTTATATACACCGGTAATCCACTGGTATTACTTACTACAATATTACCAATATCTTCGAGAGCATTTACTTTACCTTCTCCTCTTATGAAATAACTTTGATTTACTTTTTCGATGTAGGCGCCTCCAGCAATACTATTGTTTTTTTCAAGTGCCGAAAAAACAGCAGCCGTAGTAATGTTCATCGCTTTTAATCGCGCCGGACTGATTGCAATTTCATATTGCTTCAAATAACCGCCCCATGTATTAATTTCGACAACCCCTTTAATACCGGATAATTGGCGTTTTATTACCCAATCCTGAATTGTTCGCAAATCAGTTACCGTGTAATTACCTCTGAATTCTGGTTTAACTTCTAACGTATACTGGTAGATTTCCCCAAGTCCTGTTGTGATAGGACCCATTTCTGGTGTGCCAAAACCTTGTGGAATTTTTTCAGACGCGGCTTTAATTTTTTCAGCGATGAGCTGTCTGGGCAGATACGTCCCCAGGTTATCTTCAAAAACTATGGTCACAACAGACAAGCCAAATTTAGAGATCGATCGGATTTCCTTTACACCAGGCAGATTTGCCATTTCTATTTCTACGGGATACGTAATAAACTGTTCAATGTCCTGAGTAGAAAGATTGCGTGAAGTAGTAATTACCTGAACCTGATTATTAGTTACATCGGGCACGGCGCCAATGGAAATTTGGAATACGGAGTACAAACCAAATCCAAAAACTCCAAGGGTGAAAAGCAAAACAATTAGTTTATTCTTTAAACTGAAAGCAATAATTTTTTCGAGCATTTTTTATCTTATTTATACTTCAAAAGTAAGGCCTAAAGATAAGGATTTCCTTAAGAACTACTTAAGGTCTGCTTCAAATAAACTTAAAATTACGGTAGTCCCTTTATTCTCTTGACTAGTAATTGCCACTGTGATGTTGAGTAATGAACATAATCTTCTAACAATGGATAACCCTAAACCGGTTCCTTTAATTTCAGGATGATCGCTTGATTTTGAACGGTAAAATTGATTGAAAATTCTTTCTAAATCCTCTGAAGGTATTCCAATGCCCGAGTCAATGATGTGGCATTCAATCTTAGCACCATTGCTTACTATTTTAATGGTTAGACTGTCATCTGAATTAGAATATTTCAGCGCATTTGAAATCAGGTTGTTAATTATAATTGAAAATAAATAACTGTCTGTTTCTATAAAATAATCTTGGGAAAATTCAGCTGTGACATTGATTTTTTTGGATTGGATGGTGGAAGAAGATCGAGCTATAATATCTAAAAAAATAGCATTCAAGTATACTTTTTCAATTTTTAAGGTTTGCTTTTGGTTTTCAAATCGCGCCAATAGGAGAAGCTGATCTACTAAGTGATTCAACCGATTTACTTCTTTTACACAAAAATTAATCTTTTCTTCGTATTCAGCAGCATCTCTTGGCTTTCGTATTAAAACCTCCAAAGTGCCTTTTATTACGGTTAAAGGAGTTCTTAGTTCATGAGATGCATCTGAAGTAAATTGTTTTTCTCTCTCAACGGCGGTTTCAATTCGGTCTAATAAATTATTGATTGTTTGTGACAAAACAAAAAGTTCATCTCTATTTTGAGGCATCGGAATTCTAGAGGTCAGATTGTCCTTGGTAATAATATTGGAAGTATTAATAATAGCACTAATGGGTTTGATACTTCTTCCTGCAATAAAACGAGCAATGAAGAACAGCAAAATCAAAATTAATGGATACGCAATCATCAGTACTTCAGATAAATTATTAAGAACTAGCGAGGCATCTTCTAGTGACATTGCTACTAGTATATAACCAATTACCTTGGTCTTTTGATAAATGGGAACCTGAATTTGACGAATAGTGTTCGTTTCTAATTTTGTGTCAAAAACCTCATTATCAACTTTTTCAGCAAAATAGGTCAGAGTTTGTTTTTTGAGATTGGGAGATTTTTCAATCACAACTCCTTTCTTATCAATAAATTGAATAAATACTGGATTTACATCAAGTGTATTGTGCTCCCGTTCCTTCCACTCTTCTTCATGAATCAAATGAAAACTAGTATCTACAACTTCAATTTCAGTAAGATGTTTCTCCACTTCAAAACTAATATCAGTATTTACATGGCTGTAAACACTAAATTTAACAATAGAATAGATAATAAAAAAAACTACAAAAATTAATAATGCAGTAGTTATAATATAATGTGAAGCAATTCGATTTTTAAAGGAAAGTTGTGGCATTTTTTTAGTCATTAGCAATATAACCTATACCGCGAACGGTTTTTATATAATCTTCTTCTATTTTTAAGTTTAATTTCTTGCGTATGGCATTTATAAAAACATCGATAACGCCAGTGTCATATTCAAAATGAATGTCCCAAACATCTTCAATAATTTGAGTTCTGGTACATACTTTTCCTTTGTTTTTTACTAAATAACCTAGTAGTTCAAATTCACGTTGTGTTAGTGCTACTTCGTTTTTATTGACTAAAACCTGATGTTTGACGGTATCTATTTCAATCGTGCCAAGAGTAAGCATTTCATTTTCCTTTTGGTTTCTAAAATGAATTTTAATCCGTTCCACTAATTCATCAAAACTAAACGGTTTCTTTATATAATCGTTAGCGCCTGCTTTGAGTCCTTCAATGGTTTCTTGAATCGTATCTTTAGCAGTCAAAAATATAATTGGAGTACTGCTGTTTTTCAATCGAATGGCTTTACACAATTCTAAACCAGTCATTTTTGGAAGCATCCAATCCAGCAAAATAAGATCAAAATTCTCTTTTTGAGTTAACTGAAAACCCATTAAGCCATCAGAGGCACTGGTAATCGTATAACCTTCTTCTTCTAATCCTTGCTGGATGAACTGAACAATACCCGCTTCATCCTCTACAATTAATATGTGCATTTTATACTTTTTTTGTAAATTTAAGCTTTATTGCATTACAAACTTGAAACCAATTGTAGCAATATTAGCTTTAAGATTATCACTTCGTTCATAGTGATTGAATCTAAAATCAATGTTTTTTAAACCAAATTTCCATACTTTCGAGGCCGTAAAAATATCCGTATAGTTGATACCAAAACCGTATTGATTAGCATCAAATGTGGCTAAATCCGCATCTGAAGTATAAAATTTTTCTGTGGATAAATGTGTTTCGTACGGTGCGTAATATTTAGAAGCTATTTGTGTATAGTACCGATACATTGGAAAAACAGTAAACTTGTCTGATAATTTCACAGGAAGTTCAACAGTAGCGGTATGAGACTGAATGTTCCAGTTATCTGAGTAAAAACGATAATACGTTCTCAATAGGAAGTGTTCATTAATGTAATAATTTAAACGGGCTCCAATAGGAAGTTTGAAACGAGAATCTGGTAATCTTTCGATATCGTCTGCTAATTTGTAGACTCCAGCATTGCTTGTACTCTCATAATTATTAATGTATTGCGCTTGTCCAATGTAAAAATTAGCTTTGTCAGCAAAATAGATTCGGTGATATGGGGAAGACAATAATCCTTGTTGCTGCAATACATCAAAAAATACGGACACTTGTAATTTCTTAGATAAGACCTGAGAAAAACCTATGGATGCTGAGAAAGAGTTTCTATTCACTGCATTTATCGTTTGAAATGCTGATGGCAAATAATTGGCGGTAGATTGTCCATTTTGATCCAAAACCGTTACTCCATTAAAATAGCCTTGGTTTAAAAAGTTAGAACCATATTTAGAATATTCGTGCAATTCCGTTGGATAAATTGGTCTCCATTGATCCAAATATGCATTTACTTTCAAGCTTAATTCTGTATTTTTTTCATTAAAAAGACCGGCAATTCCGCCTCCAAACCCAACAGAAGTGTAATCATATTCATTTGAAAAAGAAACATCTGTATTCCATATAAAATTTCTGGAGTCACTACTATGGCTGTAATTAGCAACCACCGACACCAATTGATCACTTCTAGACGCACCAGATGAAGCTTGCCATGGCGTTCCAGAAGGACCTAAAGCCACTACTTTTCCACCCGCTACTCTATCATCATCGTCGCCACCTCCTCCAGCAGAAGCGCCAGTGGAATTAAATGGATTTATATTACTTGAAGAAGCTGATGAATAGGCTGATATTCCCAAATCAATAGTCAAAACATCATCATCATTTAATGGCATTGCCACCACAATATTTGAGGCTACATCTGTAAGTTTTTCAGATCCTATACCGCCTGAGACAGCTGATCTTGAACCATTTTGATCGTAGTAACTGGTTAAAAAGTCAACTTCCGTACTTTCTAGCACTCTTTTTTTAAATACTGGCTCTTTATCTTGTGCAAAAGCAGCAGTAGTCAGTAAGATAAAAAAAGATAAAATTTTTATTTTCATTTTTTCAAGGATTCAAATTTACCATCTAAATACATGCTTTTAATTAGTTGCACCCACAACCACCGCCAGATTTTCCTCCATTGGCTCCTGCAGCAGCTTCCCGATACACTTGAAAAGAAGTCTCATATCGTTCCGCGGTTCTCGCTGATAATTTCATATCAGGATCGTTAATTTTTTCTTTCTCGTATTCTTTTACGGAACTGCAGGACTGTAAAATCAATGCTGTAAAAAACACAAAGGCTATTTTATTTATCATCTTCACTTTTTTATTTAGTTATATTTTTGAACATCAATACCATTGGAGGAATGAATCTTGCCTTTATCATCTACAATAATACATTCAACACCTTTAATTTGATTTACTAAATCCAACCCGACATCCACCCCCAGCACAAAAATTCCAGTTGCTAAAGCATCTGCGATCTCAGTTTTTTTAGCAAAAACGGATACACTTACTACTCCTGTAGCTGGATAACCTGTTCTGGGATCAATAATATGAGAATAGCGAATGCCATTAAAAATAACGTACTTCTCATAACTACCTGATGTTTCCACGGCACTATCTTCGATGGGAAAAGTTGCAAATATTTTATTTTTGTTCAAAGGATTTACTATTCCAATATTCCAAGATTTGCCATCTGGTTGTTTTCCCCAGGCATTAATATCTCCTGAAACATTTACAATTCCAGCTGTACAGCCTTTTGAGAATAACAAATCCTTTATTTTGTCAGCAATAAATCCCTGTCCTATTCCGCCTAAGCCTAGCTTCATTCCCGCTGATTTTAGAAAAATAGTCTGTTCTTTTTTATTTAAAATAATATTTTTGTATCCAATTTTTGCAACTGATTTTTTTATGGCTTCCTCCGTCGGCATTGTTTTCATGCTACCGTCAAATTTCCATATTTTATCCATGGAAGCGTACGAAATATCAAATGCACCCTTTGTAATTTGAGAAATTTTGATGGAACGTTCTACTAAATCAAAAACTTCTGCATCTACTTTTACAGGTTTTATTCCTGCATTTCTATTTACGTCAGAAATTTGTGTAGTGGGAATCCAATCAGAAATTAAATTCTCGATACGTTTTACTTCGGCTACAGCCAAATCAATATATTCATTAGCTTTTATAGTGTCGGTAGCAACAGCGGTTACCTCAAAAGGACTTCCTAACATTGACAACTTTCGCTTATGCGCAATTTGTGCATTAGCTACTATTATTGCTAACAAAAAACCTATACAGAGTGTTTTTCTCATTTGATTTCAAAAGAATGAATGAGTTGAATGTATTGCTCTGGACTTGTGTTCTTATATCCTGTTATCCCTAATACCCTGCCCGTTTTATCTAAAAGAAGTACCAGTGGGAAATTTCCGGATCTATTATATTCCGAAGCCAATTTTTTATTGCTACTTGTTACTTCAGCAGCTAACAAATTTGCTTTTTTCTTTGGAAAATCAGCTTTGTACAAGACCCATTTTTGATCGGCTTCCTTTTTAAATTCTTCAGATTGCCAGATTGTTTTATCTAATTTAATACAAGGTGCACACCAATCAGATCCGGAAAACACAAGTATAATATTTTTATTTTCTGCAATAGCTTGCGATTTTGCTTCTTCAAAACTAGATTTCCAGTTTTGGGAATAGCCCATTGTCCCTATGAAAAGAAACAAAATCAATATATTTTTTTTCATTGTAATTGCATTTTAAATTCCTAGTAAAATTATTGCTTTTATTTTGTTTTGGAATATGCTAAATTCTATCTTAAGTCAATATTAATTTATAGTAAAAAATTAAGCTATTCTTAAAAATTATGTTTAAAAATTAATTATATTTTTACATAAAAATATATATACATGAATTTATCAAAAAAAGTCTCTCCATTCTATTACTTACTCCTTTTTTACAGTACCGTTAGTTTTTGTTTAAGAATAATTCTATTTTTTCATCCTATAACTCAAGCAACCTTTACTTTGGTGGATACATTGTCCTTATTTGTCTTTGGTTTTTTATCTGATTTTTTTGTTTTCGTGCTAGTTAGTGGCTTCTTATGGCTCTACCTTATTTTTATATCTAATTCCAAATATTTTAATCCGTATGGCTACTTAATCCTTGGATTATTAGTTGTACTAGTGCTTTATATTTCCTTTGGAAACACGGTGCTCAATGAATATGGAAGTGCTTTGCCAAAAATCGTAATTGCCTTTCTTTCGATAAAAACAATTTTATTTGCATCGCTTCTTTTTTTACCTAAATATCGGAGCCAAATTCGGTACTGGCTATTTTCCTTTGTGATCTTTTTATATGTGGTTTTAATTTTACAAAATGGCATCAGTGAATACTTTTTCTGGAATGAATTTGGAGTGAAGTACAATTTTATAGCTGTAAATTATCTCATTTACACGAATGAAGTTATTGGAAATATTATGGAATCATATCCAGTTATCCCCATATTTTCAGCACTATTCATCATTGCTGGTCTAGTAACCTATATTATTGTAAAAAAATCGAAAGTTTATATCGAAAGCATTCCTGCTTTCGTTGAAAAAATGAAAATTTCAGGAATTTATTTCCTTCTTTTTGGATTGTCTCTTTTTGCCATTCCAGCTTTATCGGTTAAGGAAAATTCACAAAATATTTTTGCAAATGAATTGCAAGCGAACGGAATTTATAAGTTCTATTTGGCATTTATGAATAGTGAGCTAGACTATTTTAAATTTTATAAAACCGTTCCAAGTGCTGATGCCTATGCACAATTAAAGCAACAGATTCCACTAATCTCTGGAGAAACAACCTTGAGACAAATTCAAAGTGAAGCTGCCGAAAATCATAAGAATGTGGTTTTGATAACAATCGAAAGTTACAGTGCAGAGTTTATGAAAATGTATGGAAACGAGAATAATATCACTCCTTTTCTAGATAGTTTAGCAACAAAAAGTTTGGTTTTTACTAATCTTTATGCGGTAGGAAACAGAACAGTGCGCGGTCTTGAGGCGGTTACACTATGTTTTCCTCCCACAGCGGGCGAAAGTGTTGTAAAAAGGAAAGACAATAAAAATAAATTCTCGACCGGAGCTATATTTAAAGAAAGAGGGTATGCCGTAAAATTCATGTATGGAGGCGATGCTTTTTTTGATAATATGGAAAATTTTTTCGCGGGAAATCAATACGATATCGTAGATAAAAAGACGTTTGCACCAAACGAGATTACTTTCGATAATATTTGGGGAGTTTGCGATGAAGATATGTACAATAAAGCTCTTGGGATTATGAATAAAGAGGCTTCAACTAACAAGCCATTTTTTAATCATATTATGACGGTGAGTAACCATAGGCCCTTTACTTACCCCAATGGAAAAATTGATATTCCCGGCGATGCAAAATCGCGAGATGGTGGTGTAAAATATACTGATTTTGCCATCAAAAAATTCTTTGAAATGGCTAAAAAACAGCCTTGGTTCAAGAACACTGTATTTGTCATTTTAGCGGATCACTGTGCTTCAAGTGCTGGCAAAACAGAACTTCCTGCAGATAAATACAGAATTCCTGCTATGATTTTTAGTCCTGGATTTGTAGCACCTCAAAATTATACTAATTTGATGTCACAAATTGACGTTATGCCAACCGTTTTAGGGCTATTAAACTTTAAATACCAAAGTAAATTTTATGGTCAAGATGTGTTAAAACCAGATTATAAACCTAGAGCCTTGATTGCAACGTACCAGGATTTAGGATTGATAAAAGACAATATTTTGACGGTTATTTCACCTAAAAAAAGCGTCAAACAGTTTCAGCTAGCGTTGAAACCAAACCAGACAGTACCGCTGGATTTCCAAATATTCTACGAACAAACGCCATTAAAAAAAGAAAGAACAGATTTAGTTAACGAAACCGTTTCATACTATCAAACTGCCTCCGATATGTTGAAAAACAAAAAGTATCAAAAAATTAATTAGCATAAAAAAACGGGTGAGATTTAAGTCTCACCCGTTTTTTAATTAGAAAAGGAGCATTTATTCTTTTTCATTTATTAATCCAAAAAGACTTCCTTTTTCAAAGGTTTTCAAATCTTTTTTTAGATTTTTACTGTTGCGTTTTGTAAGTTCACTAGCATCGAGATTGCTTAAGTCTGGTTTTCCAGCATTGACCCAAGCAGTATACCAAAAACTTGCTGTTGCCGTAATCGCTTTCTTCATTTGTTGTTCCACCATCCCATTTAAATCCGTATGTAATTTACCCGCATACTCATCAGAATATAACATGCCACCATATTTATTTTTAACGATAGTTCCAGTAGCGTCGGTCACATAGATTTTGTTTTCGGGTGTTGCGGTTCTTAGTTTTTTGTCGGCAGCTAGCAGTGGTTCGACTAAACGATGTGTATCAAAAATAATATTCCAAGTTGCTTTATCGACATTCTCTAAATAGTGTCCTTGTGCTACATTCAATTTATAGTTCTTTACAAACAATTCAGGCAAACGACTTTCCCACAAAGAATGAATTCCTTTTTGGTTGGTATTTTGTCCATCATGATTGTCTGAAGTATGCAATGGCATGTGTGCATCTGCAATATAATGACCTAAATCACCCGCAATGAATAGGATTTCATTTTTTCTTTTTTCTTTAAAAGCTTTAGTTAATTTGGCCATCATATCTTGGATGTGCCAAGGCAAGATTCCGTTTTTAGTCAAAAACTTTTCATCATATTTAGCCTTTGCTTCTTCCATATTTTTTGGAAAAGTTTCCACAGCACCAAAATTCTCCATGTCAAAATAATGACGTGGCGGCTCCATTTTGTCATTTAAGACGTTCCTTCTTAAATCTGGAACAGTAGATGCTTGTGTAATGAAATCAATGTGATTGTAAAAAAAAGTTTGCAATGGTTTTGGCAATGCCATTACTGCTGCTCTGTTAATTCTTTCATGACCTATAACTCCCCATGACAATAGAAGAAAAGCAACGCCAAGAGCAGATAAAGCAATAAACGTAGGTCTTATTTTAAAATTTTTCATTAAATTTATTTTTTTGAAAGACAAATGTATTTCTTTAATTCGTTATTAGAAAAAAAAGGATTTAAGATTGTGTTAATTAAAAAAGAAAAGTACAATTATGTTTCGACATCAAGGAAAAAATAGAACTTTTGTTCACAATCTTCGTTTGGCTACTTTATTGTCTTTTGTAGCTGGAATTGTAAATATTACGGGAGTTTTATCCATTCAAACTTTAACTACCAACGTTACGGGGCATTTCGCCTATTTTGCCGAAGAGATAATGAAACGGGATTACGTAGCCGCTATTACTTTTTTTGTATTCACTATTTTCTTTTTATTTGGCTCCTTTACCTCTAATTTTTTAGCAGAATTGATTTCAAAAAAACATCCTAATCTATCTCATGTACTGCCCATTTCTCTAGAAATGATTGTTTTGATTGCTGTTGGTATTTTTGGAACACAAACAGCCTTATCGAGTATGGAAGGAAAATGGGTTGCTTTTTCGATGCTTTTCGCCATGGGAATACAAAACTCTTTAGTGACAAAAATTTCTCAATCTATAGTTCGAACTACCCATCTAACCGGGCTTTTTACAGACCTTGGAATTGAACTGTCTCAATTGTTTTTTTATAAAAAGCCAGACGAAAAGAAAAAATTAAAAATAAGTATCTATCTTCGGCTATCCATCATCATTTTCTTTTTTATTGGCTGTTTTTCAGGTGGTTTTCTCTATAATACACTGAAAATGAAAACACTTTTTATTGCTGCTACTTTTTTATTAATTGCTCTTATGTATGATTATATCCGACTGCAATTTCATGTGATTAAAAGAAAAACATTTCATCATAAAACTATTTTAGATAAATAATTGCAACTAATGTAGCGATGGCAATGCATATCCATAGCAAAACCCCTTGTGCTAACGGTTTTAGTCCTACCGCTTTTAAAATAGTTCCATTTAACCCGGCTCCAATTAGAAATAAAGTTATGGTCAAACCAATTTTAGCAATTGAAACAAAATAGGGCGTAATAAGATTCATTTGTGGCAAATAAGTAGTAGAAAGCATAGCCAAAATAAACAATCCTATAAAGTAAGGAATTTTAATTTTCTTTGTATTATTTTTAAAAATAAAGGAAGTGATCAACGCTACGGGAACAATCCATAGCGCCCGTGCTAATTTTACTGTTGTGGCTATTTGCAAGGCTTCTGCACCATATTTACTCGCTGCTCCTACCACAGAACTGGTGTCATGTATGGCAATTGCACACCACAAGCCGAACTCTTGTTGAGATAAACCCAACCACTGCCCTACTGCTGGAAAAACAAAAAGTGCTACTGAATTCAGAATAAATATGACTCCCAAAGCGACAGACGTTTCTTTTTCATTGGATTTGATTACGGGAGCGATTGCTGCAATTGCACTACCTCCACAAATTGCAGTTCCACAAGAAATTAAATGGGATGTTTTTTTATCAATTTTAAATAATTTTCCTAAAAAGGTTCCTAAAACCAAAGTTGTGAAAATAGTAATCACGGTAAACAAAAAACCTTCTTTTCCTGCCGAAACAGCACTGTGAATATTCATACCAAATCCCAAACCCACTACTGAAAATTGCAACAAATAATTAGTCGCTTTATGATTTAATTTTAAAAATGGATGTCCAAAAAGATTGGCGACTACTAATCCTAATACTAAGGCTATAGGCGGTGAGACAAAAATTGTTGTACAAAATAATAGCAACACAACAAAAATGAGTTGCTGCAATTTGGCATTTACTTTAAAAAAAATAAAAGGTTGTTTTTGAATTTCTTTATGATGCGTTTCCATTGTAAAGTAATTGAATTATT
>Ga0136636_10000823_pt1 | contig 17098 bp, 21 predicted proteins | sample AntDrymUQ8522106_2_FD_104653 | JGI IMG/M metagenome (GOLD analysis project Ga0136636, IMG submission 104653) | Polar desert sand microbial communities from Dry Valleys, Antarctica - metaG UQ852 (21.06) | ecosystem: Environmental > Terrestrial > Soil > Desert | place: Antarctica: Dry Valley... | reverse complement strand
TGAAAAGGAAACGGTTGATTTTCAGCTAAACTTTGATGACTCGTTGAAAGAACCAACGGTATTACCTACCCGGATTCCACAATTATTATTAAACGGTTCCAGCGGCATTGCGGTTGGTATGGCTACCAATATGTTGCCACATAACCTGAGCGAAGTAATTGATGCCTGTGTAGCTTATATTGATGACAAGGAAATTTCAATTGATGATTTAATTAAACATGTAAAAGGCCCAGATTTTCCAACAGGAGGTATCATTTATGGTTTTGAAGGTGTAAAAGCAGGTTTCCACACTGGTAGAGGAAGAGTGGTATTGCGTGGTAAAGTAACCATTGAGACTGGAAAGAATGGCAGGGAAAAAGTAATTATTACAGAAGTGCCTTACCAGGTAAACCGGGATGCCTTAACAGCAAAAATTGGTGACCTCATTAATGAAAAACACATCGAAGGAATTTCCGATGTAAACAATGAAAGTAATAACAAGGAAGGTACAAGGGTAGTAATCGATCTGAAAAAAGATGTGGTGGCCCAGGTGGTAATCAACCAATTGTACAAACAAACAGAATTACAAACTTCCTACGGTATCAATAATGTGGCACTGGTAAGGGGCAGGCCAAGAATTTTAAATTTGAAAGACCTGATCAGCGAATTCATTCTTTTCAGACATGAAGTGGTGGTTCGCAGAACGCAATTTGAATTGCGTAAAGCTCAGGAAAGAGCGCATATACTCGAAGGCTACATCATTGCCCTGGATAATCTGGATGCAGTAATCAAATTAATCCGTGAATCATCTACACCGAATATTGCGCAGGAAGGTCTGATTAGCAATTTCGGAATGTCTGAAATACAGGCTAAAGCTGTGTTGGAATTGCGTCTGCAACGTTTAACCGGTATGGAGATCGACAAAATCCGGGAAGAACATGCAGAAATTATGAAGCTGATCGAACATTTGAAAGAAATTTTAGCCAACGAAGGAATGCGTTATGATATCATCAAAAATGAATTGGCGGATGTAAAGGCAAAATTTGGAGATGAGCGTAAGACTGAGATCGTTTATGTAGGCGATGAAATGAATATGCTGGATCTGATTGAGGAAGAAGATGTGGTAGTAACCATTTCTCACCTCGGTTACATTAAGCGCACTTCGTCTGCAGAATACCGCCAGCAGCGAAGAGGTGGTCGTGGTTCAAAAGGTAGCAGCACCCGCCAGGAGGATTACATCGTCCATCTTTTTGTAGCATCTACACATCATACATTGATGTTCTTTACCGAAAAAGGACGATGCTTCTGGTTGAAAGTGTACGAAATACCGGAAGGGGATAAAACAAGTAAAGGGCGGGCTTTACAAAATATGATACAGATACCGCCAGATGATAAAGTGCGGGCAATCATCGACGTGAAGAATTTCAACGATGAAGAATACGTGAAGAGTCATTACATCGTTTTATGTACCAAGAAAGGAATCATTAAGAAAACTGACCTGGAAGATTTCAGCCGTCCAAGACAAAATGGTATCAATGCCATCAATATCCAGGAAGGCGATCAGTTGCTGGAAGCAAAAATGACGGACGGGAATTCAGAAATCATGCTGGCTGTAAAGAGTGGTCGAGCCATCCGTTTCCCGGAAGAAAAAGTGCGTTCAACCGGTCGTGGTGGAATTGGCGTATTTGGAATTGAGGTAGATGATGAAAAGGATGAAGTGGTAGGAATGGTCTGTGTAAACAGGGAAGATAAATCAAGAACCATCCTGGTGGTAAGCGAAAAAGGTTTTGGAAAACGCACTTTCCTGGATGATCCGGAAACCGGCGAAGCAAATTACCGTATTACCAACCGTGGAGGAAAAGGTGTAAAAACGATCAATGTAACGGACAAAACCGGTTCATTGGTTGGTTTGCTGGATGTAACAGAAAAAGAGGATTTGATGATTACCTGTGTAAGCGGTGTCACCATCCGGATGAGTGTATCAAGTGTAAGCGAACAAGGGCGTGCAACCCAAGGGGTCAAGTTGATTCGGGTGGATGACGGAGATGCCATCGCAGCTATTACTAAACTGGATGAAGAACCGGAAGTAACGGAAGTAACAGAAGAAATTGTTATTGGTGAGACTGAAACCGACACCGAACGAGTAGTTGATACCGAAACTCCTGGAACAGATGAACCAACTAACCCAATAAGTGATTATGAATCTAATGAACAAGTTGATAATGAATAGATAGTGTAGTTTAACGTCAATAAAATTAAATGCAGCATCAAGGAATTGATGTTGCATTTTTGTATTAGTATAATGATGAATTATAAGCAAGGTTAAATTTTATATAATATTGATTTACTTGTAATTATATATTTTATCAGTCTTTAAAAATAAAGTAGAGGATAAAAAGGCGATTTATTGATATTTAAAATGCATCAATATGCTTTAATACATTAATAATCATTATTTTAAACTTTTTATTGAATAGGTGATTGAAAGATTCAATCAATTTCAAGATGGGTAATACGTACATTTAATCATTCACGCATTCAATCAAAGCAATCAGAAAAATAAGTTTTAATACAAGAAGTTATGACGGTTAACGGTGTTTCAGGTCCGACAACTATTATACTGGATTAACAACACTTGATTTATTTTTTTAAATAACCAGGAGAATGATTATTTCAGTTGATCCTATTAATTCTTTCGAAAGGTTCTTTTTATATCAATGAAGACCTGATCAGTTTTTAATATCAATTACGATTCTAAAGAAAGGCAGAATGAAGAAGCGGGCAGTTGGTTCCTCTGGTAAAGATGCACTCGTCAAATACTGGAACCGATTCTGGAAACAAACACAAAACAGCCTTAGCCTGGTATTAATTGTATTATTCTATTTAACATAATATTAATTATAAGGTAAATAAACCAATTTCATTTACCTGTTAACATCTGCTAATTCATCAAAATATCTTTGTCTTGAAAAATATCTTAATTACCTTTTGCAACTTATCAGTCAGGCACGAAAAATGTTGCGTAAACTATGTCGGTTCAAATAGAATCTTAGGAAATAAAAAGAGCACTGAATCATTCATGCAAACTAAAATTTAATTTATGAAAAAGCACCTTGTTATTATTTTATTATTGGCCAGCAGCTCAGCATTTGACCAGCATTTTGAACTTGGTGCAAAAGCCGGCGCCAACATTAGCAATTTTACAGGCCACGACAACTGGCAGAATGCTAAGACTAATTCTTTGGTTGGATATCATTTAGGAGGTTTTGTTAGCTTTTTTATTGGAAAGAATTTTGCCATTCAGCCGGAGCTTTTGTACTCTTCGCAAGGTGCAAAATTCGAGTCAGCCGGACAAACTACCAAGCTTAAGGTCAATTACATCAACATCCCTGTAATGTTTAAACTGCGAACCGGCAGCGGATTTTACATTGAAGCCGGTCCACAAGTCGGATTTAAAACAAGCGAATCAAGTGACAATAGCAGCATTGATAGCCTCGCCAAGAGCTCAGATTTGTCTATTGCGGCTGGCTTTGGCTTCCACAGCAAAATTGGCTTGGGAATTGGCGCAAGGTACACAGCCGGTTTATCTAAAGTTGGTGATTTTAAACCCCAGAATGGTATCACGCCGGATTACAAAAATGGCGTTTTCCAGATCAGCATATTTTATACTCTATTCCGGAATAAATAATTATCAAGAAATTGGTGGGAATAATTTTATTAATAAGAGCATGCTTTTTTCACGGCCTGCTCTTTTTTTGTGCCCGGCCCAACAAAAGACTACTTTTGCCGAAATGCAAACGAACAATATATCAACTGAGACAATCCTTTCTAATTTAAAGATTGAAGCTTTAAATGAAATGCAACAAGCATCCGTTAAAGCAAATGAAGAAAATGAAAATGTGATTTTATTATCTGCCACAGGTTCAGGCAAAACGCTGGCCTATCTGTTGCCCGTCGTTGAATTACTCAATACAGATCTTAAAAAAGTACAGGCACTGGTCCTGGTTCCATCTAGGGAACTGGCCATACAGATTGACGAGGTTTTTAGAAAAATGGCTACTGGTTTTAAAGTTACCTGTTGCTACGGCGGTCATAAAAGAGAAACTGAAGAGAATAATTTAAAGCAATCACCGGCGCTGATCATTGGAACACCGGGTCGTGTTGCGGATCATATCAGGCGAAACAATTTTGCGCTGGAAGAAATTACCACGCTGGTACTGGACGAATTTGACAAATCACTTGAACTCGGTTTCCAGGAAGAAATGTCGTTTATCATTGGCTCACTACCTAATGTTACAAAAAGGATACTAACCTCCGCAACCGAGGCGGTTGGTGTTCCGGATTTTATAGGTTTCAAATCGCCGGAAAGACTTAATTTTTTATCAGCCATTGTCGAAAAAGATGAAGCTGATGAATTGGTGATCATGACAGTTCTGTCACCAGACAAGGATAAATCTGACACCCTTTTCAGGCTAATTTGCATGATTGGCAACAAATCGATGATTGTATTCTGCAATCACCGGGAATCAGTAGAACGCACTAGTGGCCTGTTAAAAGATAAGGGAATCGTAAATGTTTTTTACCATGGCGGTATGGAACAACAAGAACGGGAAAGTGCGATGTGTAAATTTAAAAACGGTACTTCCAATGTACTGGTTACTACAGATCTTGCCTCCCGTGGACTCGATATTCCAGATATCAAATATATCATTCACTACCATTTACCGGCAACTTCGGATGTTTACACACATCGAAACGGCAGAACTGCCCGTATGGAAGCCGGTGGTAAATCTGTGTTGATTTTATCGGAGGAAGAAAAACTGCCAGCATACATTACCGGGAAAGTAGAAGAAATTACTTTGCCAATCAAACTGGAACTTCCCGAAAAACCCAAATGGTCAACGCTTTTTATTGCAGCTGGTAAAAAAGACAAAGTCAATAAAATTGATATTGTCGGTTTTTTATCTAAAATCGGCCATTTAAAAAAAGACGATATTGGATTGATAGAAGTGAAAGATTTCTTTTCCTTCGTAGCCGTAAGAAAACTTAAAGTGGGCGAATTGCTGGAATTGATTAAAGATGAAAAAATAAAGAATAAGAAGGTAAAGATGGCAGTTGCGAAGTAACCAACGAAATCTGTAGCGTTTAAACATGCTCTTTCGTAAGCCTATCTTTATAAAGTAAGGGGATTTTCTTCAATTGCTGCTGATTTGGTGGCCTGTGGAAAACTCCTTACAAAATCTTTCACCTGTTTTTGAAAGCGTTCAGTGTCATCAAACATAAACGAATGCTGGATGGGCATCACATAGATTGGGAATTCCTTTAGTTCTTTTTCAAATTTTTGCAGCCGAACACCATCCTTTTCAGTAGTCAAAATAATCTTATGGCTGTTGGCTATCTTTTCAAATTGCTTTTTTATTTCTTCCATATCGTCAATTGAAAAAATATGATGGTCCGGAAACCGAAGCATATTATACTCCTTCACCTGATTGGTAAGGTAATCTTTCAAATGTTTTGGATTAGCGATGCCGCATACCAGCAAAACTTCTAGTTCGGAAGACATCGGGAAGATATCTTTTGTAAACAAGTGGTATGGCTCTGAATACAGTATTTCGGTAAAAAATACAGTTTGATGAGCTGCTGGTTTCAGTTCCTGTAGAATCTGGTTACTTTCTTCCTTCGACAAATCCTGCTTGCATTTTGTTACAATAATGACCTCCGCTCTTTTCGCACTGTTCCTGCCATCCCTTAAATCGCCTGCAGGCAAAAAAATATCCCGGCTATAAAGATTTTTGAACTCCGTTAATAAAATATTCAACCCTGCCCTTACAGTCCTATGCTGGAAAGCATCATCTAGAATTACAATTTGCGTTTCCGGTTCGTCGTGCAATAATTGGGGAATGGCCACCAGTCGCTCCTCACCTACAGCTACCGTTATTTCAGGATATTTTAAATGAAACTGCATGGGCTCGTCACCAATTTCAAGCGCCGTTGTATTTTCATTTGCAATACCAAAGCCTTTGGTTTTGCGCTTGTAACCCCTGCTAAGGGTAGCAACTTTATACTCATCTCTCAGCATCCGGATCAGGTATTCCACCATGGGCGTTTTACCGGTACCGCCCACTGCAAGATTACCAATACAAATAATTGGAAAATTGAAGGAAGCAGATTTAAGATAGTTTTTATCAAACAACCAGTTTCTGAATACAATGATTAGCCCGTAAACAAAGGCAAATGGTAATAATAAATATCGAAAACTTTTTAACAATGGGTGGAGGTGTTTGTCTAATTTCTAAAATCCGTTCGCTAAAATTGATAAATTGCTTCGGGCGTTATACAGTAATCAAGTTTAATATCTAATTTGTTGGTGTCTTCAATTTGTTCAATCGGGGCAAAGTAGCTAAATCCAATTTTTAAACAATCTCTCCGGCAAAGTTTTAGAAACTGGTCATAATATCCTATTCCGTAACCTACCCGGTTTCCTTTTTTATCAAAACATAATAACGGAACAATTACCAGGTCAATTTCGGTTGGAAACATATCAATTCCATCAACCGGCTCTTCAATTCCAAACTTATTGGGTTTAAAAATAGTATCATCATGCACGATTACTGAAATGATTTCGGGTGGGTTTGAATGTTCCGTTATAACCGGATAAAACAATTGCTGACCTGGATTTTTAAAGTAGCAATAATCGGTAATTGTTTGAGGGTCAAACTCATTAAATTTTTTAATTGGAGAATAAGTCATAATCAAAGAAGGGATATCAATGGCCAATTGCTGGAATTGAATCAACATCAAATCCTCCATCTTTTCTTTTAACTGCAGGGAAAGCGTTGCCCGTTTATCTTTGTACAGTTTCCTGATGTCTTCTTTTTTCATTTTGCTCGTTCTTACCTAAAGTTAATTATTTGATATTGGCATTTAACCCATTGGCAAGGCCAGAAAAAATCAATTTGTACTGGCAAAACAAATTGATCCTAAAAAACACGATTGCATGAAACCGACTCAGGATAAACCAAAGGACGGATTTGAATTACATTATAAATATAGAAAAAATTGTGGTTCCATAATTACGCTCCGACTTATAATGAGGAAATTTTTTATAATTGTTTCTGGGAGTATGTTCCAAAACAAACCATCCGCCTGGTTTTAATAATTTTTTTTCAAACACTTTTTTTGGCAAATCATCAATCGTTGCAAGTGCATAAGGCGGACCGGCAAAAATAAAATCATACTGCCCGGTGGTGCTGTCCATAAATTTAAATACATCCGACTTTACTACTTTAAAATTTGGGAAACTAAGATCCTGTGATGTTTTCTTGATGAAATCATACATATGATTGTCTTTCTCCACAATTGTAACATCGGCCGCTCCCCTGCTGGCCAGCTCATAACTAATGCAGCCTGTGCCTCCAAAAAGATCCAATACGATGAGTGATTCGATATCCAGGTTATTCTGAATGATATTAAAAAGCCCCTCCTTGGCAATGTCGGTAGTTGGCCGGGTGTAAGGCATTTTAGAAGGCGGATTGATTCTTCTTCCACCATGTAAGCCACTGATTATACGCATGCTGCTATTGAAAATAAGTGACTGAAATAATGGGGTGGGTATTGGTTCATTTCTTCTGGGTATTTAAATTTTTCAGGCAAAGAATCTAACTGGATTTGTAAAAAATATTTATACAATTCAGCATACAAGGCCGAGCTTTCATCAATCATTCCGCTCAGATGTACATTGCAGCTATTTACATTTACCTCAAAATTTTTGCAGATAGTTAGCAGGTGAAATGCTGCGTCCCCAGGTGTATTGTAGGAATAATTTTGTATCAATTGCAATTTGCCATCCTTCATCAATACTACTTTTATATGGCCTGTGTTAAAAATGCAATACAAATGATTGCCATCTGCGTTTACAAAGTCCGGCAGCATGGAGAAAAGATGTGTGCATTGCGCCAGTTCAAAATATCGTCGGATTACATTATCAATTGTTTTGGGTATTCCATAAACAATATGATTAGCATGCCGGTACATAAAATCAGTACGAATCACTCTTTCATTCGATTCACCATACACCAGTGCCAGCATTGCATGATTATCAGTACCATTCATAAACTGATGTGGAACTAAAACAAATGGATTGAAACCATAAATCACATGGACCTTATTAAAACGCTGTTGCAGAATTGGCTGTTCGGCAATTACCTGGTGAATATTGTTGGCGATCGTTTCGTCAGAACTACCCGTTTCAAAACGATAAATGGCCAATGCAAGGCAAATATTGCTGTCCATGATGATATACGACAAGCTCTGTGGATTGATATCCAAATACAGGTCTGCGCTGGTGGTATCGATTTTTGCTGGTTGTATATAAAAAGATAGATTCAATAGTTTTATTTAAGCTGGCAAAATAAGATATTTTTGCTGACTTATGGAGACTGTTGTAGCAATTAAAGATTTAAAAGTTAAGGTTACCTACCAACAAATACTTTCGATTGCATTACCAATAACGCTGGCAATACTAATTCCCCAGGTAAATATGCTTACCAATAGCATTTTTTTAGGCAATCTTAGTACTGAGGCTTTGGGCAATGCGGGCATTACCGGAGTATTTTACCTGATTTTTGCAGTAGCCGGTCATGGACTCAATAACGGTATGCAATCCGTTTTTTCTAAATATGCCGGCAGCGGCGATACCGGTGCTTTTAAAACTATTTTAAACCAGGGCATGCGGATTAGTTTACAATTTGCCGTTGTTGGCATATTGCTTACCTGGTTTATAGCACCCTATATTATGCAACGGGTAACCGCACCGGAATCTTATCCGCAAGAAATGAGTTTTTTAAAAATTCGTATTTTAGGACTGCCTTTTTTATACCTCTTTCAAATGGGAAATGCTTTCCTTGTGTCGTCGCTCAACAGTCGCTACCTGATGATTGGGTTTATTGCGGAGGCTTTGCTCAATATTTTTTTAGACTACCTGCTGATCTTTGGTAACTGGGGTTTTCCAAAAATGGGTTTCAATGGTGCAGCCGTGGCATCCGTTATTGCCGAGGCAATAGGCTTTGTGGTTGTATTTATTGTTCTTTATAAAACGGGTTTACAAAAACAATATTCGTTGCTAAAGGAGTACACTTACGATAAAATTAAAACCAGGGAAATTATAAAAGTAGCCACTCCCCTCACCCTGCAGTTTGTGATCAGCGTTGGCACCTGGCTGATGTTTTTTATATTAATTGAAGAAAGGGGATCTGCTGCCAAAGCGATTAGCAATACTATGCGAAATGTATTTGGGCTGGTAGGTGTTTTTGTATGGGCTTTTGCCGGAACCTGTAATACAATGGTAAGTAATTTAATGGGGCAAAAAAGAGAAGACCTGGTTATTTTGGCAATCAATAAAATTATGCTGCTGAGCGTGGGATGCTGTGCGGTCATGTGTTTAATTGTAAATATTTTCCCTTACACATTCTTCGGCTTATTTGGCCAAAGCAAAGAATTTGTCGACCAGGGAATAGCAGTACTAAGGATCGTTTCTGTTGGATTGATTTTTATGAGCATAGCCAATATCTGGCTAAACGGGGTAACCGGAACAGGAAAAACAACGGTAAACCTGGCAATAGAAATTTTCGCCATCATTGTTTACACCATGCATACCTGGATTTTTATGAAAATAAATTATATTTCACTGTCGGTAGCATGGAGCAACGAACTGGTGTATTGGTCTACTATCTTCCTTGGATCGTTCCTGTTTTTGAAGAGTGGAAGGTGGAAGTCATCCCCGTCTCCTAAAGGGGAGTTATTTGAAGATTTCAAAAAAGAATAAGCGTATTTAAATACAAGCGATGTGTCCTGGTGCTCCCCTTTAAAAGATGGGGGTAAAAATTCTATCAGCCGATAAGCCGGATTCTGTGGTCCCGGCAAAGCCGGGATGGCCATCATTTATCTTGCCACAACATTACTGCTGTGATCTTGCTGCCTACCCTCCAACGCTGCCCCAGGCATAACCTGAAGCATTGAACGAGCCGCTCTCAGGCGCTGGTGTACATGGCATTACAGCACACAAGGTTTACCCACTATTACGATTACCCATAACAATCGTGAGCTCTTACCTCACGTTTTCACCCTTATTCCGATGTTGCCAACGGAACGGTTATTTTCTGTGGCACTGGCTGTTTTCGCACTGCTGCGAAACCCGGCGCTTAACCGGTGTGTTGCCCTTTGCTGTCCGGACTTTCCTTCCTCCCGGTAAAGGGAGAACGATGGCCTGGCTGATAGAATTGCGAAGATAGCAAAAAGGAATTCCATAGCAGACGATCGAATTTATATGTAATTTATTTCAGGCGATAATACGATTTCTATTCAATCGAAAACGAAGTCGCAAGTAAATAATTACTGGTATCTTTTCCCTGATACAATTTCCAGCTATTGGTTGCTCTACATCCCATTTTTTTTAATTCAATAAGGGGATAGACGTCCGGAAACGAAAGTGAAAAATACATTATTGAAATTCCCAACACTGCTTCTTTCTGCCATCATGCCTAATCAAAAAACATTAAAAGATGCGAAAACATATGTTAACAGGATGGCAATTTGATAGCCTGATTGGTCTTATTCAGTTCATAATAATTCTATTGACATAAATTGCAGCCAACTAAAACAAAGCAAAGCTGATGCGTATTTTTTTCTTCCTGATTGTTGTTTTCGAAATTAGTAATGCTTTTGCCCAACAAGGTAACTGGGTTGCTCAAGTACACCGGCCAGATGGTAATAATATTCCTTTTACGTTTGACTGGAAAACCGAAAATGGAAAGCCCGTTTGGTACATTAAAAACGCATCTGAAAAAATACGGGTGGATAATTTTGAAATAAAAGGCGATTCCTTTTTTGTGCAGATGCCGGTGTTTGAATCACAATTTAGATTTATATTAAATAACAACCGCATCAATGGATATTGGGTGAAAAGAGGCGCTGAAAATAATCTACAGTTGCCCATTAGCGCCACGCCCGGTATTAGCCGTTTTTCAACTGATGGCAATGCAGATTATACTATTACAGGCAGATGGGCGGTCTCCTTTTCAGGTAAATCATCTAGCCGGAAATCGGTAGGTGAATTTGAAGCAAAAGGTAATTTACTTACCGGTACCTTTCTACATGCAACGGGTGATTACCGTTACCTGGAAGGCATAGTTACCAATGATAGTCTGTTGCTGTCTGCCTTTGATGGCGAACATGCTTTTTTATTTAAGGCAAAAATTGAAAACGATCGTACCATTTCGAATGGAATCTTTTACTCCGGCGCACAAGGCAAACAGGAATGGACCGCAGTTAAAGATAGCAATGCAAAGGTGCCGCTGGAATCTGTTGCAATATTTGTAAAGCCGGGAGAAGAAAATCTTGATTTTTCGTTTAAGGATTTAGATGGGAAACTGGTTTCTATCAACAGTGAACGATTTAAAAACAAAGTGGTAATCGTGCAACTGCTGGGTAGTTGGTGTCCTAATTGTATGGATGAAACCGCCTTTCTAAGTGAATATTACAATAAGAACCGGCAACGTGGCGTAGAAATAATAGGACTTGCCTACGAGTACTCAACTGATTGGGAAAGATCAATCCGGAGTTTAAGGAAATTTCAGCAGCGTTTCAATGTACAATATCCCATTTTAAATACCGAAGTAACCGTTCAGGATACTTTGCGTACTGAAAAAACATTGCCCCAATTGACCCGGATCAAATTTTTTCCTTCCTCCATCATCATTGATAAAAAGGGGAAAATCAGAAAACTGGATATCGGGTTCAACGGCCCCGGAACCGGTGTTCACCATTTAACTTATAAAAAGGAATTCGAAAAAACGATGGATACTTTGTTAAGTGAGTAAAAAAAAGGAAGATTGAAACCTGGTTCATTTAATTGCAGTATCTTTTGTCCGATGATGCGATGCGTTAGACGATTTGTCTATTTTTTCAGTGAAAGAATTTTTTCATCTGGTAATCATGCCCAACATTGAAGTAACTATTTGAAAAAAATTGATTTGCATTTTCCGCTGAGCTAAAATCCAACTACTTTTAATCCACTATTTTCTGCATTAGTATGGCATCCTAAATGCGACTACATTTGTACCAAATACGTTCATGATGAAAACTATCCCCATACTCCTTGTCACGATCTTTTGTTATCAATATTCCTTCGCACAAAAAAATAGTTTTGGAATAAAGACCGTTGCCATTAGTGCCAACCAGGTAAAGAAAATGGATACCATTGCCAACTCCTATAATCAAACCCTGGAAACCCAAACACTCTTTAGCTTCGGGGCAGGCGTTTTTTACAAAGCAGCGCTTAAAACAGGTTGGATGCTGACTGCCGATTTTAACTTTATCGTAGTAGGATCAAGAAACAAGTTTGTAACAGAAAGCATGCTGCTAAACCCGGATGGAAAGACGCATTATTATAAAGACAAAATTGGTTACATCGAGTTACCGGTGATGCTGCAATACAACACAGGCAAGCTTTACATGGGTTTTGGTCCGGGAATCGCTTTGAAGTTGTTTTCAAAGATTACTGATTTTGAACCAAATATTTCCTTTAAAACAAAGAACTATAAAAAAATTGATTTCGGATTAAACACCTTGATTGGCTATAAAATTTCAAAACAGATAGAATTAAATCTTCGCTATTATTACGGGCTTGCCAATATTCATAAACAGGATCCGTATATGCGTACAACGAATCAATTTTCAGGCTTGTCCATCTTGTATTGCATCCAATAAATCGGGTGCTAAATGGCAGGTGGCCGAAGTGAAGTTTATCCGATTCTGTTCCTTCCCTTGTGTAACCATATCTGGTTATGCTACAATAGTTTAAGAAGCATTGTATTAGAACCCTTTTTTTCACACACTACATTGGTCAACCATACAAAAAAGCCTGGCAAAATTACCAGGATTTGTAAATTATGAAACAAGCAGCTAATATTAATTATTAAGCTAAAAGTATGTTTCCTAAATTTAAAGAGTAGCATTCCAGGGAAGATTACCGCTTAATTCTTTTGGATGAATTGTACTTTTGTTTCATAATACGATCTAGGCTCAATGATATATACAGCACGGCAAATCTTACACCTTACAGTGTTAATTTTTCCAATTTTTTCGGCATTATTTTCTTTAATAAAGCACTCCCCACAGATTTTAAGGCATCGGCGTTGCTCATTACCTTATTGGCAACAAACAATTCCATTAACATCCCCAGTAGATTTTTAACCGGGTTAATCGTTTTGCCAATCAATATTTTTTTGGTAACAAATCCGGTGGTTAATCCCACGGCTGCATTCATAATATCTGTAGCGATGTTAGAAGTTGATGTAACTTCCTTAAAACCACTTCTAATAATATTTGAGAGTTTAAATTTTTCTTTTGTTACCTGGAATTCCTCTTTAAAAAGAAATAAATCGGTTGCCTGCTGAATTGTTAACTTGGCAATAGCATCCTTTAGATCTGCTGTATTTTGAATATTTTCCATGACAGGTTAATTGAGTATTTGCTGAATGATTTGTTTGCTTACTTTTTCTTTTATGGATGGATGGGTGAAGTATAAGATCAAACCAATGATGCCATAGAAACCAGCAACAATGAAGAATCCGTAGTAACTCTTTCCCAGCAAATCGCCCAGCCACAATGCTATCGCAATATTGAGTGTCACAAGAAAAATTGTACAAAATATACCGAGTAGCAAACGGGAAACGAAGCTGGATAAAACATCCGATGTTTTGTCCACGGTCTTTAGTTTCAACAAATTGAAACTTGTCTTTCCATATGCTTCTGCCCTTTCCAAAAGCGGTTCAAATAAACTTTCTTTTGTTTCCATTTTTGAAGTATTTATAAAAGGCCGGAATGTTTGCCATTCCGACCTTTCTAATTTCTAATTACACTATATCGGATTTTAAAACGAACTAGCTTACTTTAAATTCATCTACTTTGGCTTTACCATTGCTAACGAACTCGTTGGCTTTGTTTTTAACCATTTCGATTTTTTCCGACATCCCGTCTACAAGGTCATTTATTTTTTCTTTTACGTCATCCGCATAACCGTTGCTTTTAGCGGATATTTTTTTACGGGTATCGCTTCCTTTGTCTGGAGCCAATAATACACCCAGTAATGCACCGGCTGCTACGCCTGCCAATACACCTAATAGAATTTTTCCTGTTTTCATGATTTGTTTTTTTTATAATTACAAAATAAGTATCAGTAATAAAATGATAATGATAATTGCTCCTACCGAAAGATAAACACCTCCGTTATTTACTTTCATTTCTTTTTTCAAAGACTTTACTTCTTTTCGCAGCGCTTTCTTTTCTGAAGAAGACATGTTTGTCTTGTCAAGATTTTTAATTTCTGTAAGTCGAAGCAGGATTGCAGTTGCTTTTTCCTGATCAGCCGGCGTTACAACAATGGTAGAAGCCGTTAGATTCGCGGCAATCAACTGTTGAGGTATAAAAGTTAAAGACAATGCAACAGCCATAAGGCTAAGTGTGATTTTTTTCATGTTTATTTTGTTTTAGATTACTTTTTTTCCTTGAATCAGTTGTATTATAATCGCAATCACAGCAATTACCAGTAAAATGTGGATGATGCCGCCAGTATGCATCCCCAGAAAACCGATGGCCCAAATAATAATTAAAACCACCGCTACGATGTACAGTAAATTTCCCATGTTAATTTTTTTTTAGTGAAATGATAAACCAATCGTGGATACGCCTGTTGACCGATCAAGAAACGCTCCTATTTTATTATTAAAGTGATACTCTGTTCCTATGTGAAGATCAAGTTATAAACGGCCTGGTCCTTCATTGTTATTTAACGTTCTGCTTCTTTCATCATCCCAACGTGTAGGCACAAGTGTTGCTCCCAAAGATCCTGTCAGGTAAAAATCCCATTTCTTGTCTGCTTTTAAAATCTCATCAAAATAGTAAGTTCCTTTTACACCAATTGGAACAACTGTTTGGCGATACTCTTTTCGGTTGTAGCTATAAAAAGTAATGAAGGGCGCCGGCGTAAAATCTTTTGCTACATCAAATTCATAATTCATTTGTACTACTGGCACATTGTGGTCAAAATGACCGTAGTAGCCAATCCCCAATCCCAGGTTGAGCGTGTTACCATATTTCTTACCGCCGAATTTGCGTTGTGCAAAGCCTGCGTTGGTTATTGAAAGGAACACGATTAAAAGCAAAACAAATTTTTCATTTATTCAATTATACAGTGAATGAACAAAATACCTTTCTATCATGGCAGGATTTACTCTCCCGTATTTTTTACAGTCAGGTCATTCAATGCTTTTCCCAACTCCTCCATATCCCGATTAAATTCTGTTTTAAAAATAATCCAGTTCTCCTTTCCTTCCATTTTGTAATCATCCATTTTCTTTTTCAGATCGGTTTCCTTTTGCTCCAATTCCGCAAGCCTTTTTTGATAGGCTGCTTTGGTTGCTGCCTTCTCATTCGCTATCCTTGCGTTGAACTCAAGAATGCTTTTCTGATTGGCAGCAATCTTTTCATCGGTTTCAAGTTTATACTTTGCCACATCAGCTTCATATTCTTTATTGGCATTCTCTAATTCCTGATTGGCTTTTGTTACGTCATTTTCTGCCTTATTCACTTTTTCGGATGGGGTGCTGCAACTTGCAAAAAACGAAACGGAAATTGAGACGGCAATGCTGGTAACTATATTTCTTATTGTCATAATTTTTTTTTCAACCCGCTGCAAGATTTCATGTTGAATACGCTCCTAAAAACCTTGCTAAGAATTGATAAAACAAAGGTGAATTATTAAAAAGATTTTGTTGTTATACAATTGTACATAATACTTACAACATTCACACTTTTAGCTATTTTTTTTAAAAGTTGCTGGTAGTGAGTACTACATACATACCTGGATACTGCACGTCAGGCTCATTTTCGGCAGTAATAAATATTCTAACGGGTTTAAAGGGAGAAACTGTTTTAAATGATCCCTTTAAAGATTTTGAAAGAAACTTGGTACCCGTTTGAATCTGTCCCAGGTTTTTTGTACTATTTTCATCAGTTACCATCCAAACAACATAAGACTTCATTGGTGGCTGTAAACGATCCGGTTCTGCAAGGTCTAAAATTTCTACACTGATTACCTGATTGTTATTATTGTCCTTCTTCACCTTTACCGAACCCCTGGCGGCCGGAACAACGGTGGATGTTTGAAACACCGCTTTTTTAGCACAGGAACTGAGGGTTAATAAAAGAGCAATTGCGATCATACCTGTTAAAAGGTAGTTTGAGGGTAGTTTGATTGTGTTCATTTTATTTATTTTTTATTTGATTGATTCGATCGTGTCGACAGAACAAAACTTCTGCCGTTGTTACGATAAAATCAGGGTGTGTCATAGTTGAGCACTTATTGTCAAAAATCAAATAGCGGACGGGCTGAAGTCAACGGGCTTTTAAAGCGATCCAGTATAAGACTGCAAAGTTGATTCATTGTGAAAGGAGATTATTATACAATTCTATAGAAATGTATCAATATTCACACATTGGTGTTCATCTCGTTTTTTAAATCTTCTCCTTTGTCTATTTCTTAGTTAGCAACCAAAGTATTTTAAGGATCAATTTGTATAAATATTTGATAAAAAATATCCTTAAATAAGATGTATTTGATTAAACCTGTGAATGTTGCAATTGATGAGCGTAATTGTGTAACACTCGCATGCCAGATTAGAATAAACTTTGCAAAATAATAAGTACCCATATTTTGAAGATCGGTATTTATCAAAAAAATATTCACCAGATTTATCATTAAAGACAAAAATCATAAGATGAAGCAAATATTTTCCTGGATATTACTCGTTTCCATTTTTATTGGCTGTTCAACAAATCTGGTAACAGGCCGCAAGCAATTAAGCCTTGTGTCTGAAACAGAATTGCAAACAGTAGCCAAGCAAGAATACCAAACCTTTTTAAGTTCCAATAAAGTAGTAAGTACAGGTGCCAGTAAAGATGCGGAAATGGTGCGAAGGGTTGGAAATAGAATTGCATCAGCCATTAAAAAATATTACGATGGAAAAGGGCAAACATCTGTTTTAGAAGGTTACCAGTGGGA
>Ga0136636_10000822_pt1 | contig 17101 bp, 20 predicted proteins | sample AntDrymUQ8522106_2_FD_104653 | JGI IMG/M metagenome (GOLD analysis project Ga0136636, IMG submission 104653) | Polar desert sand microbial communities from Dry Valleys, Antarctica - metaG UQ852 (21.06) | ecosystem: Environmental > Terrestrial > Soil > Desert | place: Antarctica: Dry Valley... | reverse complement strand
TTAATAATGCACAGACTCAGTCTAATCTTCAGGTGAATGTCGGTAAATTAAAAACCGGAATGTACATCATCAAAATAGAGAGTTCGAATGGCAGTGTCTCCAAAAAGTTTCTAAAGAAATAATTGAACATCTATCAATTTTTAAAGCTGTCCACATTGCGTGTGACAGCTTTTTTTTTAATTCTACTTGGTTTTGATGATCAATTATTTAACAAGATCGGAACCACCTTATTATTCCATCGTTTTGTCAGAATCGCTCAGAAGTTTATTTAAATCAGTCAGTTCATTTTCTGTTAAATCCCGCCATTTTCCGATAGGAAGATCCAGTTTCAGATTCATGATCCGGATGCGTTTCAGTTTTTTTACTTCATACCCGCAGAATTCGCACATTCTCCGTATTTGGCGGTTTAATCCTTGTGTTAAAACAATTCTGAAAGTCAAATTATCGATTTGTTCCACTTCACATTTGTTTGTCACGGTGTCCAAAATCGGAATTCCACCCCGCATTTGCATGAGGAATTTTGGAGAGATGGGTTTATCAACTCTTACGATATATTCTTTTTCGTGGTTATTTCTGGCGCGCAAAATCTTATTAACGATATCGCCATCGTTTGTAAGCATGATCAAACCTTCACTGGGCTTATCTAATCTTCCGACTGGAAAAATCCTTTTCGGGTGATTTACAAATTCTACAATATTGTCCAGTTCTCTTTTGGTATCCGTGGTACAAACGATTCCGACTGGCTTGTTGAGGACAATGTAAACGGGTTTTTCTTCGGTTTTGCGGATTGAATTTCCATCCACAAAGATTTCATCTGCACCAGAAACTTTGGTCCCCATTTCTGGAATTACTCCATTGATGGTAATTCTGCCCTGTTCCAAAAGACGATCGGCTTCTCTGCGAGAGCAATAGCCAACTTCTGAAAGGTATTTATTTATGCGCGTTTGCTCCATTTTTTATCTAAAGATTTTTGTTGCTGAACAGGATGATGCCGTAGGAAAATCCTATAAAAATTGTACTTTCTCCTTCAATGATCTGATCATCTAAACTTAACTGAAAGTGATGCCCAAATTTTTTATTTAAAGGTTCTATTCTTCCAAAACCTAATCCTACAAAGCCTGCAGTTTTAGCCGCAGTTCGATTCAATTTGGTTCCAAAATTAGCAAAAAGATAATTGAATTCTCCATCTCTTGGGTCATTAACATAAAAATTCGGCTGGATTTTGTAGTAAAGCAGATGAAAATTTGGATCAATATAGCTGTATCTTAATCCACCACTAATCGAAAACCATTGCAGAGGTTGATAACCTGCTAAAAGGCTGAAACCATAATTGTATTTTCCGGGTGGAAGTCGACTTTTTTCAAATTCTGTTTTTGCCTGATTGTCTCTGATCATTCTTCCTAAGTCGAAACCCACATTTGCGTCGATGGTAGTAAAAACGCCCAATTTGTTGGGTTTATCCTGAGCAAATAAAAATAAAGAAAAAAACAGGAGAAAGAGTAGCATTAATTTTTTCACTTTTCATGGAATTTAAAGTCGTTTTCTAAATATGCTAAACTCGCATTTTCAATCGTATAATTCCCAATTTTTGTGCGTCGGAGATTGGTCAAATAGGCTCCAACTCCTAGTTCCTGACCAATATCGTGGGCTAAACTCCGAATATAAGTTCCTTTGGAACAACCGACTGTAAATCTCACGAAAGGCAATTCAATTTCCACCTGATTGAGATAATGGATTGTTGTTTTCCGGGATTTCATTTCTACTTCTTTTCCGGCTCTGGCTAAATCATAAGCGCGATTTCCTTCAATTTTGATGGCAGAAAAAATCGGTGGTTTCTGATTGATTTCTCCGATGAATTTTTCTAAAGTTTCTTTGATTTTTTCTGCTGTAATTTCCGAAATATCTTGGTTTAGGATTTCGGGTTTTTCGGTGTCGTAGGATTCTGTTTGGACGCCGATTTTTATTTCGGTGAAATATTCTTTCGGTGCATCTTGAATTTCAGGAATGATCTTGGTAAATTTTCCAGTGCAGATAATTAATAATCCAGTTGCTCGTGGATCCAAAGTTCCAGCATGACCAATTTTGAATTTTTTCGGAAGATTAAATTCGCTTTTTAGTTTGTATTTGAGTTTATTGACGGCTTGAAAACTCGTCCAATCCAAAGGTTTGTCGAGGAGAATAATTTGTCCGGAAAGTAATTCTTCGTTTGTCATTATTAAATTAAAATTGGGTAAGAAAATCCCACTTGCAGCCCGACCTGAGTGGAGCTCTTTTCTATTGTTGTCTGAGCGTAGCCGAAGACTACAATAGAAAAAGCGGGAACACTTCGACTTCGCTCAGCATAAACTACGGGCGGAAATGCTGCCCAAAGAAAAATTACTGAAACTGCATAAAATAAATCAACAATACAATTCCTACAATAATCCGGTACCATCCCCAAGGTTTGAAACCGTATTTGTTAAGCAATTCGATAAAGGATTTTATAGCGATCAATGCGACCACAAAAGCTACAATATTCCCCACTACAAAGGCAATTATATTTTCCGAGGAAGAGAATATCATCTCATATCCTTTCATTGGATTTGGTGTTTCCTTGCCCCAGGTTTTGACAAAAATAGAGTAAACCGTAACTGCTAACATGGTAGGAACCGCCAGGAAAAAGGAAAATTCTGCAGCGGCTTTTCGGGTTAAACCTTGCGTCATTCCTCCAATTATTGAAGCTGCACTTCTACTCGTTCCAGGCATCATGGCGAGACATTGCCAAAATCCAATAATGATGGCTTTTTTAAAGGACATGTCTTTTTCGTCATTAATTGTAGGATTTTTGAACCAGGAATCTGCGAAGAGTAAAAATACACCACCCACAACCAAAACCGCGGAAATTGCAATTTGGTTTCCTAAAATGGCTTCAATTTTATCATCAAATAAATAGCCTAAAGCCAAAGCGGGAATAACGGCAAAAGCCAGTTTATAATAAAATTTAAGATTCTGAAAATCGAAAAACTTTTTCCAATACGCAACAACTACGGCTAAAATTGCTCCAAATTGTATGGAAACCTGAAACATTTTGAGAAATTCTGTTTCTTCCATACCCATTAAACTGGCTGCAAATCCCATGTGTGCGGTAGAAGAAATTGGAAGAAACTCTGTAAGTCCTTCAATAATTGCAATAACGATTGCTTTGATTAAATCCATTTGTGTTGATGGGTAATGAGTAATTGGTAATAAATAATGGCTAATAAGTTATTGGAGGAATTACTTATTTCTTTTCAAAATGGCGTAAACCTGCACGACAAAACCCGCGATTACGAATAAAGGTGCGATCCTGATTCTTCGGATAGAGAAAATGTCTTCATTCCAAACATTAGGATCAAATTTTCCGTCCACGGTGTTCGCATCTGATCCCATCATTAAGAGAAAACCGACAAGGATCAACGCCAAACCAATCAGCATTAATTTATAATTTTGCTTGCCGAAATAGAACGTCGGTTCAGATTCGCCTGCGTTATTTCCAACAGGTTCTGCGGAAAATTTATTGTTTTTTTTTGCCATTAGGAATAGTATAAATCATCTGCATTTGACCGTAGGAATCTCCATGTTGCCACAATGGTACTTAGAACGGTGATAAAGACACCGAGTGCAAAGACACCCAGAACCAGAAGCAAGTATTCATTCGTGTTTTGTAAGAATGGAGTTTTAATGTTTGTCGTGAAATAATACCAAACTCCAAATAGTGCTAAAAGTCCTAAAACCGCACCCACTAAACCTAAAATTATGGCTTCTATAATGAAAGGTTTCAAAATGAACCGGCGTTTTGCACCAACAAGCTGCATGGTTTTTATGATGAATCTTTTAGAAAATATTTTCAGTCTAATGGAATTATTAATAAGCACGATGGCCAATATTAAAAATAAGACTGAAAGTGCCAAAACCCATTTCAAAATTGCATCTAATTTACCATAGACTTTCGCAGAATCGGAATCATTTTTAACATCTTTGATCATTGGAATGGATTCCAGTTGCTTTATTGCAGTTTTCACATTTACAGAATCCGTAAATTCTGATTTCAGAGAAACCTCTACAGAAGAGGGAAAAATGTCTTCTTCGAATAAGGATTCCGTATCGATTCCAAGACTTTTTTTGGCTTCTAAAGTGGCTTGCTCCCGGGAAATGTAGGTCGCTCTTTTCACGCTTGGCAGTAATTTTATTTTATTTACAGCCTCTATTTCCTGTGTACTGACTTTTAAAGAATCTTTGGGGGAGTAATTTTGATCAAAGTAGGCATTTACAACAAGTTGTTCTTTTAAATAATCAGAATATTTTTGGGCATTTAATAAAATTAATCCAAATAATCCGACTAGAAATAAAACCAACGCAATACTCACTACAACTGTGATATTGCTGGATCTGAGTCTTCTTTTATTAAAATCTTCAACTGTCTTTGCCATTAAATAATAAATTTCTGCTAAAATAGAAAAAATCTTCCGTAATTTGCCGGGAAAGCCAGAAAATCGGTGTTAAATAAAATACAAAAAAAATCTTTTCCTCCCTTTATTTCTACAAAATCAACCCTTGATCTATGAGCGTAAGAGCCAAAAAACATCTCGGTCAGCATTTCTTGACTGATGAAAATATTGCCAAAAAAATTGTGGATTCATTAAGCATGGATCACTATCAAAAAATACTGGAAGTAGGACCTGGAATGGGCGTTCTCACGAAATATCTTCTGGAAAAAGAGGCAGAAATTTTTGCGGCAGAAATTGACCGGGAATCGATAGAATATCTTCAAAAACATTTCCCTAAGCTAGATGAGGAGCATTTTACGGGCGATTTCTTAAAATTAAATATTGCAGAATTATTTGAAGGTCAGGTTGCGGTCATTGGCAATTTCCCCTATAATATTTCTTCCCAAATTTTATTTAAAATCATTGAATATTATGAAAATGTGCCAGAAATGGTGGGAATGTTTCAAAAGGAAGTTGCGGAAAGAACGGCCGCAGTTCCGCGTACCAAAGCGTATGGAATTCTATCCGTTTTAGTTCAGGCTTTATATGATGTAGAATATCTCTTCACCGTGCATGAAAATGTATTTAATCCGCCTCCAAAAGTGAAATCTGGCGTCATCAAACTGACAAGAAATCCGAAAGCAGGTCTGGTTGGGAACGAAGTTTTATTCAAGAAAATTGTAAAAGCGGGTTTTGGTCAGCGACGCAAGAAATTATCTAATTCTTTGAAAGTTTTAGAAATTCCGGAAAGTCTGCAAACGCATGAATTTATGGATAAACGAGCGGAAGAGCTTTCTATTGCTGATTTTATTTCGTTTACGCAGGAGTGGAAGAATGCCTAAAATATTTTAAATTGTACCGCAAAGGGATAAAATATTTTTTCGGAGTCTTATATCAAAGTTTGCAAAAAATTGAGACGGTTTGAAATTCTAAATTTATTTACAAAAATAAATTTGTTAGAATTTTTTACAGAAAATCTTCGCTTTTTAAACCTTAACAAGGTTCTCAAAAAAATCACACCGTAAAAAAAATTAGATCTTATCGCCACCTTTTTTTAATTCATGCAATTCAAACTGGAGTTTTGCAATGACTTCCCGCATAGCTTTGATGTCGTTTTTATTGGACGAGACATTGCTTTTCAACATCACAGTTCTGGCTCTTTCTCCATGATCTTCTTCATCTTCATCTTCCGCGATATCTTCAATATCTTCCTGAATATCATCAATATCCACACTGATTTCTTCAATATCTTCGCTGATTTCTTCGATATCATCCTGGATTTCTTCAATATCTTCCCGGATATCTTCTATATGTTCATGACTTCGATTCACCGACATTTGGATAAAAATAGCGAGGTAAATGGCTTCTAAAGATAAAACTGTGGTGAGAACCAAAAGCATTTTATCCACTGCAACAATACCGAAGACGGGAAGTAAAAAAGCCGTTAAAAAAACGATGGAATGTACGATGAGGGAAGGAATAGATCCAATCCACCACATCACCCAATCGGTAATTTTTTCTAAAAATTCTATATTTTTTTCGCGTAATTCTGCTCGGCCCATCTTTCCCATAAGAGCGCAAATTTAGTTAAAAATCCTTGGAAACGCCCAAACCAAAAAGTGCAAAATCATAGATTGCAGGATCTTCAGCATTAAATTTTCTTAACACTAGATCCATTTCTTCTACAGTTTTCCAATCATTTTGCTTTCTCTGAATCAAATCCAGTTTACGGGAAATATTTCCGGTATGAACATCCAAAGGAATGGATAAATACCGCTGATCGATGTTTTCCCAAATCCCAAAATCGACGCCTTTTTTGTCTTTTCGGACCATCCAGCGCAGGAACATGATCAACCGTTTCGCAGAAGAATTTTTGTAGGTTGAACTCACGTGTTTTTTGCTTCGATGATTGGTTGAACCGGTAAATTGTTCCCGAAAGCGGTGCAAAGCGTGGTAGAAATTTTGCTCTTCGTTTTTTACTAAAAAGAGATTTTCTAAAGTGTCATTTTCCGCGTAAAGGCGTTTTAGATTAAGAATAAATTCCCGAAAATCTTCGCCCATAAAAGTTCGGTGAATGCTGATATTTTCTAAGGATCTCAATTCATTCTCCGAAACGTTTTGAATAAAATCGAAAGGTGAATTCTCCATGAAATTCAACATTTTTTCGGCATCGTTGATGATGGATCTTCTATTTCCCCAGGAAATGGTGGCAGTCAAAAAACCGACGATTTCAATATCCTGTTTCAAAGTAAAACGGTGCGGAATGGAAATAGGATCATCCTGAATAAAAGAAAAATTATTGTACAAATCTGCTTTTTCGTCGAGGAAATCTTTGAGTTCGGAGAAGGTCATTTCTTGATGTGAGGATTTGATGATGTGGTGATGTAATTATTTATATTTTAGTGAATTTTCATGTATTATGCAGTTCCTATATTTTTTTATTTAACTCTAACTTTTAAATTTTCTTCCAAATTATCATAACTTATGACTCTTCCTTGATAAAAATAAACTGTGCTATATCCATAAAGAAACTTTTTTGCTTCTGGTGCAGTTTTTAAATAACTTGTTGGTTCACCCATCACATTTATTACGTCATCTTCTGTAGAACCAATTTTAAAATAGTCGAGGGATTTTTTTTTACCATTTGCTGATTTAGCAGAAATATCATCAATCATAAATTTTGATAATTCTCTCTCCAGTGCTTGGTTTTTTTGCTCCAAATTTTTAATGTAATCCCTTTCGATTTGAGATGTTTCGTTTGAACATCCAGAAAATAAAACCAATAACAATAAAATGATGTAAAATTTTTTCATAACATTTTTATTTTGATATTTTTCGACTACAACATTATCCGAAATTTCAAGATAAAGACGATAATCGTTTCCAACTTAATACTATCATTATTTATGTTGTTCTTCATGACAATTATTACAAGTTGAAACAAGCCATTCAATTGGCTCCTTTCCAATTTTTATTTTTAAATATCTCTTGTGGTGAACTTGCGTTGCATGAGCGCCGCAGTATACACACTGCCAATTGTCTCTTCTTAAAACCACAAATCGTTTTCTTTGCCACGCATCAGATTTAAGATAAACATTACGGTAATAATCACGACGCTTTATTCGCTTTGTTTCGAAAATCCAATTTTTAAATGCCCACGAAATTAAGATTATAACTAATAAAAGCAATATTTCCATAAACAAAATGATATTACAATATTATCTGACCCCTATTTATCTTTAATTTATTAGATAGTTGAAAAACATTCTGAATCAGATCGTTTCTTAAAGTTTCATTAATTAAAGAAATCTACCCAATCTTTACTGCTTCCAAAGCTTTTGGTAAAAAACTATTCGGGAAAACTTCGCGGGCTTCATCTGTGAAAACGCTGAGATCGCCGTAGCGGTTGGAGAAATGTCCCAGAATTAATTTTCCCACATTGGCTTTTCTGGCGATTCTTGCCGCTTCCAAAGCCGTGGTGTGTCCTGTGTAATCTGCCATTTCTTTTAGATCGTGAAGAAAAGTAGATTCGTGATAAAGCACGTCCACATTCTCTATTAAAGGAATAATATTTTCCAAATATCGGGTGTCACTGCAGAACGCATAGGTAATAGATTTGGAAGGTTCGGTGGTTAAGACTTCATTCTTTAAAACATAACCATCGCTGAGAATAAAATCTTTTCCAAGTTTTAAATTGTGGTAATCACAGGTTTCAATTTCGGGATACTTAGAAACTTCCTGCATGTTTAAATGTCGTTCTTTTGGTTTTTCTTTGAAGAGATAACCATTGCAGTAAATTCTGTGATTAAGAGGAATGGTGAAGACTTCTACTCGATTGTCTTCATAAATTTTTTCGGATGTTTTGCTTTCTAATTCGTGGTAAATGACCTCAAAACCGCGGTGGGTTTCTGTAATCCGAAAGATGGTTTCCATCATTTCTTTAATTCCTTTTGGTCCGTAAACATTCAGCGGCATATCCCGACCTAAAAGTCGGAAAGAAGCGATTAATCCTGGCAAACCGAAACAATGATCGCCATGAAGATGTGAAATGAAAATATTATTTATTTTGGAAAATCTTGCTTTTGCTTTTCGGAGTTGCACCTGCGTTCCTTCTCCACAATCAATAAGAAAAGCACGTTCTTCCATTTCCAGGAACTGCGCCGTAGGCGAAGAAGTTACGGTAGGAATTGCGGAGTTAAAACCGAGAATGGTGAGATAAGTGCTCAAATTGTGGGATGATAGGTGTTAGAGGTTGGAGGTCTGATGTTGGATGTTGGATGTTGGATGTTGGTTGTTGGATGTTGGATGTGCAGAAATTACTAATAATAAATATAATTCCTACAAATTTAAGGATTATTTGGTGATTGGGAAAGAGGAAACAAAACGTGTTTTTAGCCGCGATTGCAGTGGCATCCTTTTTCTTTTTTTCGGGAAAAAGAAAAAGATAGAACGGAAAGCGCGTGAAGTTTCGTTAATAGAACAAATTTTGATTGCTCCTAAAAAAAAATCCCGAAAATAATTCCGGGATTTACTCATTTACCTACCAAAGGATTTTCTTAAATTTTTGAACCTAATAAAGGAGATTACCGATAAGGTGACCATAAATCCTAAACCAATATACACCCAGGCTGGAACAGGAATTGGATCTCCGGCTGCGTAAGAATGTAATCCGCTTAAGTAATAGTTAACTCCAAAATAAGTCATTACCATGGAACAAAACGCAAACATTACGGCAACATGGTAGGACCATCTTCCGCGCAATCCCGGAACTAATCGCATGTGCAAAACGAAGGCATAGACCATAATGGAAATAAAGGCCCAGGTTTCTTTTGGATCCCAACTCCAGTATCTTCCCCAAGATTCATTTGCCCAGATTCCACCCAAGAAATTTCCTACTACCAAGGCAAACAATCCAATGGTGAGAGACATTTCTGAAACGATGGTCAGTTCTTTCAACGTGGTATCATGATGAATTTTATATAAATTTTTATTGGAAATAATATAAAATACCAAAGTGATCACCGCTATAATCATGGACAAGGCAAAGAAACCATAGCTTGAGGTGATAATTGCTACGTGAATGATGAGCCAATACGATTTCAGCACAGGAACAAGTGGCGTAATTTGTGGATCCAAAGCGGAACCACCATGTGCAAATCCCATCATAATAACGGCTACCATAAATCCGGCGGCTGGAATTAAAGCGTTGGAATTTCTGTATAAAAATAATCCAGCTGTAATTCCGACCCAAGAAATAAAGATGATCGCTTCATATCCGTTACTCCAGGGAGCGTGTCCGGATAAGTACCAACGACTCACCAATCCAAGAAAATGGGCTAGATAACCGACTACTCCAATCGCGATTATTCCTAAAATAATTTTATTTAAAATTTTACTTGGGCGGAATAATTCCACAAAACCTAAAATCAAAAGTAATCCGCCAATTATAGTATAGAAAATTAAAAGTTTGAAGAATAGATTTAAGGTATTCGTGAAAACCTCAAGCTTCACTTTCGAGGCTGCAGGAACTACATTTTTTCCCCAAGTCTGCTGATATTTTTCGAGTGTTTTCAGTTCTTCATCTGCTTTGCTCCAGTTCCCGGTTTTTTGCGCATCTAAGACACTGGAAAAATAGGGACCCATCACTTTTTGGGCAGCTTCATCTGGTTCAAAATTTTGATCTAACCAAGAATGCCATGTATTATTCGAGTCATTCTGAACGGGAACAATTCGCATTAACTGACCGCTAAAAAATTCATTAAAAACCTGAACACGGTCATTCACGGCAATTACTTCTTTGTCATAATTGCTCTGTTCTGCGGGTTTTTTGCGGAATGCAGCATTGTAATCTTCTTCTAAAACGTAGTGCAACTGTCCGTTTGCATCTGCGGGAAACATCTGCATCAAAGAAGTATATCCTTCTTCGTTGGCTTTTGTTTTTTTCTTTAATTCATCACCACCTTTTGCACCTACTTTGATGAGCGGAACCATGGTCCAACTTGCTGTATCGGTATTCACAGAAAGAAACCATTGGTTTGCATCTAGAAATTTGCCATCGGTTCCTCTGAATGCATCCCGTTTGTATAATTTTCTTAAAACATCCAAAGCCTGCGTGTTCATGGGAACAATTCGGCCATCGTAATTTTGAACCAAAAGATATGCGAACTGATCCGCATGTTCTCTGGAAATTTTATTTCTCCCAATAATTTCATCAGCCAAAATAGGTTTTGGAGATCTTAGAGACAAGGATTTTTGTTGTTTTTTTGGTGCAGGTTCCTGCAGTAAAATTGCATCTGCATCGCCGTGACCATGACCATCATCTGCGGAATGGGTCTCGGTTTTTTGAGCGGATCCATCTTTTCCGTGCATATCAATTTCCTGGGCACTTAAATTTAAACTCAGTAATAATAAAATTACGGCAGCGCCTCTTTTGCGGTTCACTGATTTTAAATTTTTATTCATCTTCCAGAAATGAGAACCTTTCCAAAAGAAAATAATAAACATTCCTAAAAACAAAAAGGTATAACCTATATAAGTGATCACAGTTCCCCAGAAATCATGGTTTACGGAGAGAACTGTTCCTTTTCGGTCCGGATCAAAACTCGCCTGGAAAAATCGGTAGCCACCATGATTTAAAACATGATTCATATAAATTTTGTAGGGGGTTTGTTTTCCTTCGTCAATAATGTTAACGTGGCTCTCATAAGCACTTGGCGCAGAACTTCCGGGATAAGTTTCCATCACAAATTTATCTAATTTTAGAGAAAAAGGCACCGTGTAAACTTTCGGTCCGAATCCTAAAATAATATTCATACCGTCTAAAGCCACTTGTTTGAAAGCGTTTGGATTTCCTTTTTCTACCGGTAAATCAACAATTAATTTTGATTTTGGTCCCGTAACTTCTACGGTAAGCTGATCAGAAACATCTTTGTCTTTCCCTTTGTCGCCTTCATAAGAAATCAGTTTTCCTTTTATTAAACCGGTGGGAACTACCAATTTTAAATCGTTAATGGTGTATAAACTTCTTAAAACCAAAGGTTCATATTCATCTTTCTTTGTATTTCCTTTTGTCTGAGTAGCCATGACCATATATTCCGATTCTACCGGAGTTTTAATGAGCATTGTTCCGTTTGTATTGTTGAATTCCACCGCACCTTCGATCGCCCGGTTAAAAGCAACCAAAGTTCCGTTGATCAATTTGGAATCTCCGGATTTAATATAAATATTTTCCCGCCCGGATTGTCCGGTAGAAACCACATGAAGATACTCGGTTCCTGTATTTCCAGCGATTAAACTGTCTTTTTTTCTTTGGATAAACTGAAGTTGTTTTACAGAGATCTGTTTGCCATGATAATCGTACCCGGCTTTAAAGGTTTTACCCACTACTTTTGCAATAAGTTTTTTCTCCAACGCTTCATCTGGAATAGGCGTAAACTGAACATCCTGATAATTTAGAACTTCTCCTTTTTCTTCAATTTGGATTTTGAAGAAATTTTTATCCGTAATTACTTCATTGGAAGTTTCACCTTCCCGAATATGCATGATCCCTTCATAACTTATGTATCTTGTAACAGCTCCACCAATAAAAATTAAAACAAAGGAAAGGTGAAATACCAAAGTTGGCCATTTTTCCCGGCGCAATAATCGATACCTTCCAATATTTCCAATAAAATTTAAGATGAGCAAAACCATGATGGCTTCAAACCATTTGGCTTCGTAGATAAGCGCTTTTGCGGTGGGTGTCCCGAAATCATTTTCGAGGAAAGTTGCATAAGCCATTGCGATGGCATAAACAAGCAACAAAACCGCTGTAGTACGCGTCGAAATAAAAATATTCTGAATTTTTCTCATTTTTAAAAACAATTTATTTTGAAAATCTGGAAGCAGCTAAGAGGCACAAATTGCCATTGAACCACAGAATTCCATGATATGCAAAAATACACTCTAATTATTTAATAATCGAATTTGCAATATGTTTTTTATCAGTTTTGAGGAGGAATTAACTACAATTAAAACGTAATGAAAATGAATTTTATCAAAAACATTTTATACCCGTTCAATTGTAATTTTGGGATTGATCTCCAGAATTTTTTTAAAAAACAGATCTTCGTTTTCTGGAGTGATGTACAGATCATTTTTAAATTTAGAAAAAACAATTAAACCTTTGGTGGTCGTTCCGTATTTATGAATTCCGCTCCACAAAGTTTCTCCCTTTCTAATCTTGGTGACATTTTTAATTTCAGTTTGATATACAGTGAAGAAAATTCTGATGATCAGCTTTTCGTTTTCAATAATGATTTTTAACGCAAAATTTCCGGAAAGCATAAAGAAAATGAGCAATGCGATAATTAACCCCATCGAAATAAATACAGACGCATCTTTCTCTTTAAAGTAAGAAATCAGGGTCATGATGGAAAGGAAAAGAATAATAAACAGATAAATCGAAATGAAAATTGAATCCGATTTTTTTGACCTAAAAATGAGTTTTTCCATCGCTGCTATTGATTTGTTTTATTCAGCATGGGTACAAATTTGTAGGCTCCAAATTCTTCCTTTTCGAATTCTTTCTCCGATTTCTTCGTGAATCTCACCAAAATTTGCTCTTCCGATTTACCTAAAGGAATTACCATTTTTCCACCCACTTTTAATTGATGCAGCAATTCTGTGGGCAAAACTTCTGCGCCGCAGGTGACCAAAATTTTATCAAAGGGCGCAAAAGTTGGAAGTCCCGCAAAACCATCCCCGAAACTTTGAAACTTGGGTCTCAGATGCAGTTCGTGTAATTTTTTCTTGGAATAATCATGCAGATCTTTTTGCCTTTCTACGGTATAAACCAAAGCTTTCATAGCGATCAGCACGGCGGTTTGGTAACCACTTCCCGTCCCAATTTCCAGTACTTTTTCTTTTTCTTTCAGCTCCAAAAGTTGAGTTTGTTCCGCCACGGTCGAAGGATGAGAAATCGTTTGCTTGGCGAGAATGGGAAAAGCGCGGTCTTCATAGGCATAATCTCCAAAAATACTTTCCAGAAAAAGATGTCGCGGAATTTCGTTGAGGGCTTTTAGAACATTTTCATCATCAATCCCCATTTTTTCCCGAAGATAATCCACCAAAATTTTCCTTTTCCCTTTGTGTACATAAGAATCCTGCATTTCACAAAAATAGGAAATAGAGGCGAGATTTTCAGAATAGAGATCCAAGATTTGTAAAAATTCGCTAAAATGTACTTTCATCGGTTTTTTATTTATCTGCGATCTCTTCGTCTCTTGTCTCCTCGTCTCAAAAATAATATCTTTACCAAAATTAATTTTCTATGTTAAAAGCGGGTTTGGTTGGTGCAGGTCATTTGGGAAAGATCCATTTAAAATTGTTAAATCAATCAGAAAAATATGAATTGGTGGGATTCCATGATGCCGATGTGGAAAACGGCAAAAAACTGGAGGCCGAATTTGGATATCGATATTTTGAAAATTTCGAGGAACTTTTAAATAATATTCAAATGCTTGATATTGTGACGCCTACTTTGTATCACTACGATTATGCAATGAAAGCGATCGAAAAGAAAATCCATTTTTTTATTGAAAAACCCATTACGCAAACTTTAAAACAGGCAGAAGAAATTCTTTATAAATGCCGGGAATTTGGAATCAAAGCCCAGGTTGGACACGTTGAAAGATACAATCCCGCTTTTATTGGATCCAAAGATTTTATTAAAAACCCCATGTTTATTGAGATCCATCGCTTGGCGGAATTTAATCCACGCGGAACCGATGTTTCTGTCGTTTTGGATTTAATGATCCACGATCTGGACATTTTGTTGTCTTTGGTGAAATCTAAGGTGAAAAATATTCATGCAAGTGGCGTTTCTGTGGTGTCTAAATCCCCGGATATTTGCAATGCGAGAATAGAGTTCGAAAATGGATGTGTCGCAAATCTGACAACTTCCAGAATCTCGATGAAGGCCATGCGAAAGTCCCGGTTTTTTCAGCAAGATGCTTATATTTCTGTGGATTTTTTAGAGAAAAAAGCAGAAGTGATCCGCATGAAACCGGCTCCGGAAAATCCAAGTGATTATGATATGATCATTGAAAATGCAGAAGGAGAAAAAAATCAGATTCTTTTTGAATACCCAAACATTCAACCGAATAATGCGATTTTAGACGAATTAGAAAGTTTCGCAGATGCCATTACAGAAAATAAAAATGTGGAAGTTTCTTTGGAAGACGGAACGGAAGCTTTGAAAGTGGCTTTGGAAATTGTAAGGTTGATTTCTTAGCGTAATTGGGAGAGATAAACAATTGAAAGGCGGTTCCAAACAAAAGAAATTAGATTTAATTTATAGTTTGAATCTCGATTGGAATGATTTATATGAATGCATTATAAACATTAGGGAAAAATAAAAGGATTGCTTCATCATTCGTTCCTTATTTCCTGCACATTATCTAATTTTACAATCATAAAAACATTAAATGAAAAAAATAATTTTCCTATTCCTTATTATATCAACTTGGAGTTTTGCTCAAAAGCAAGATTTAAAGAACGAAATTCTTCAAATCACAAAAAACAAAAATGCTACCGTAGCAGTTTCTATTTCAGATTTTGAAAATAATAACGCCATAAACATCAATGGAGATAAAAAACTTCCGATGTTGAGTGTTTTTAAATTTCATATTGCGTTGGCGGTTTTGGATCACGTTGATCAGGGAAAATTGAGTTTGAGCCAAAATATCTTTATAAAAAAAGAAGAACTTTTAGAAAATACCTGGAGTCCAATTCGAGAGAAATATCCAAAAGGAAATATAGAAATGCCTTTAAGTGAACTCATCAAATATACAGTTGCACAAAGTGATAATAATGGTTGCGATCTATTATTAAGATTAATCGGTGGAACAGAAACTGTTCAAAAATTTATAAATAACTTGGGAATTAAACACTTTCAAATCAAAGCCAACGAGGAAGAAATGCATCAAAGTTATGAAGCAATGTATTCAAACTTCACGACCACAAATTCCTCGAATAAGTTACTCAAGAAGTTTTATGCCGGTCAGGCAATATCGAAAAATTCTACAGATGTTCTGATGAAAATCATGATCGAAACTACAACGGGAACCAATAAAATTGTCGCTCAACTTCCAAAAGGAACTCCGGTTGCTCATAAAACAGGTTCATCCGGCAAAAATGATAAAGGATTAACGATCGCTGAAAATGATATTGGAATTATCACTTTACCCAACGGAAAACACTATGCAATAAGCATTTTTGTTTCTGATTCCATGGAAAGTGTGGAAACGAATACCCAAATGATCGCCAATATTTCTAAAATTGTTTTTGATTATTTTAGCAAAAAATAATGAATAAAAAATATTTCCTTTTATTTCTTTTTATACAGAGCTTTCTCTATTCTCAGCAGAAATGGAATCTTCGTTTTTATAACGAAATGAACAACCGCGAGGTTTCCATATTTGCAGATAATGAAGAAGCAATGCCTATGTCTACAGAGTTTAATTTCAAATTAGGCAATTTATCTTCTACCCTATCCAATGATCAAATAGTGGTAATTCCGGCGAAAACGAAAAGATTTTTAATTGCAGAACTGAAGGAAATTAAACCAAACGCCGCCAATTCATTTTCCTATACGAATTCTTATAATTTTGGAAATACACTGCAGGAAAAATTTGATTCGGATTATATTTATAGTTTGCCGTTCGAAAACGGAAAAACGCAGTCTATTTTTCAAGGATATAATGGGAAATTCTCGCACCAAAATGAATTTTCCCTGGACTTCGATTTTAAAACAGGAAGTCAGATTTTGGCAGCTCGAGAAGGAATAGTTGTTGAAGTGGTGAATAACAACAATCAGAATTGTCCCGATATTTCCTGCGCAAAATACAACAACAAAATTCTCATCATGCACAGTGACGGGACTTTTGCGGACTATTCTCATTTAAAATATCGTGGAACAGTTGTAAAAAAAGGCGATATTGTAACAAAAGATCAGCTTCTCGGCTACAGTGGAAGTACGGGTTTTGCAAGTGGACCGCATTTACATTTCTCCGTTTTCATCAATAGAATAGACGGAAAAAGAACATTTATAGAGACAAAATTTAAAACCTCAGAAAGTGAAGGAACAATTTTGGAGGAAGGTAAGAGTTACACAAAAATTATTAAATAAAAACGAAATTAAAGTTTCAATCAAAGAAGTAAAATAAATAAAGAAATATGAAAAATATCGTAGTAATAGGAGCTGGAACCATGGGAAACGGAATTGCCCACACTTTTGCACAAACCGGATTTAAGGTAAGTTTGGTGGATGTTTCACAAGCAGCTTTGGATAAAGGTATTGCCACAATTACAAAAAATCTGGATCGAATTATTGCAAAAGGAAATCTTACGGAAGAACAAAAAGAGGGTACTTTAAATAATATTTTAACCTTTACTACTTTAGCAGATTGCGTAACAAATGCTGATTTAATTGTAGAAGCCGCGACAGAAAATTTAGATCTAAAGCTGAAAATTTTCAAACAAATGGATGATTTGGCACCCGAAAATTGTATTCTCGCAACCAACACTTCGTCTATTTCCATTACCAAAATTGCTTC
>Ga0136636_10000821_pt1 | contig 17101 bp, 16 predicted proteins | sample AntDrymUQ8522106_2_FD_104653 | JGI IMG/M metagenome (GOLD analysis project Ga0136636, IMG submission 104653) | Polar desert sand microbial communities from Dry Valleys, Antarctica - metaG UQ852 (21.06) | ecosystem: Environmental > Terrestrial > Soil > Desert | place: Antarctica: Dry Valley... | reverse complement strand
CAAACCGGAGCGCATTCGCTTCCGTTACCTCGACGCTTCATGCGCCGCGCTGCCCGAACTGGCCGAGGCTGACCTGACCCTTGATGCGGCCAGCTTCGCTCGGCTCAATCCTGCGGTCGACCGTGTTTTCATCACCGAAAACGAAATCAACTTTCTCGCCTTCCCCCCCGTTTACAACGCTCTGATCATCTTCGGCGCCGGTTACGGCTTTGGCGCCCTCTCACGCGCCAAGTGGCTAAACCGCTGCCAAATTAACTACTGGGGCGACATCGACAGCCACGGCTTTGCCATTCTCGACGAACTGCGCAGCCATTTCCCGCACACCGCCTCATGGCTGATGGACCGGGAAACGCTAATGGCACACAAACCGCTCTGGGGATCTGAAGAAACACCGCACTGCCGCGAGATTTCGCGCCTCTCACCGGCCGAACAAGACCTCTACAACGATCTCCGCGACAACCGGCTGCACATTAGCTTGCGCCTGGAACAGGAGCGCATCGGCTTTGGCTGGGTGGTCGATGCCTTAGCCGGTGGTAAATCCGCTATTGATCAAACCACAAAATAGTTCGACAGCCGGACCCGCAATGAGCCAGTGCCACCGTAGGAAATAGCATCCGAAAATGCGAGAAAGCCCGCACAAAGCGGGCTTTCTTGATAGATCGGCAAAGCTCTAAAAAGAGTTGCTTACAGCAGATCAGCCGGAATATTGCCGCCATTTTCGGCCAGCTTTTGCAGCACGGTTTTGTGCAGCCACATATTCATTTGAGCCGAATCGGCCATTTTGTCGGCCGGGCAACCCAGTTCGGTCGCCAGTTCCTTACGCACCGCCAAGCTGCTATCCAGACCGAGCAGCTTAAGCAGGTCAACGATGGACGTTTTCCAGTTGAGCTTTTCGGCATGCGCGCTGGCCAAGGCTTCCATTTTGGCTACGACATCAACTGCGCTGATCGCGACCGGGGCGGCAACGGCGGCGGCTGCTTCAACTGCAACTGGAGCGGCATCGACAGCCACTTCCGGGGCTTTGTCACCAAAACCAAGTTTGGACATAATGCTGCTGAAGATTCCCATAGTTTTTCCTTTAACGAATATTGAAAAATTGACCTCCGGGAAAAATCCCGAACGTATTTATTTTAAACGCACTGCAACTTCAGCATCGTGGCATTTGTGTGTCACGATGCTTACACGATTTTCCACCCGTGTTGGCCTAGATCATCCCCATCGCCCGTGGCAACCAGAGCGACAGACCCGGCCAGTAAGTGACCACCATCAGGAAACAGAGCATGGAGAGCAGCCACGGCCAGACGGCCACAGTGAGCTCGGTAATGCCCATTTTGGTGATCCCCGAGGCGACATAAAGATTGAGCCCGACTGGCGGGTGACACATCCCAACCTCCATATTGACCACCATCAGAATACCGAAGTGCACCGGATGGATGCCAAGTGCGATGGCCACCGGAAAGAGTATCGGCGCGAAGATGAGGACAATCGATGACGGCTCCATAAAATTACCGGCCAGCAACAGGATGACGTTGACGGCGAGCAGGAAGGTGATCATCCCCAGCCCGTTACCCAACATCCAGTCAGCCAGCGCCTGCGGGATGTTCTCGTTGGTCATGATGAACGAGAAGAGCATGGCGTTGGTGATGATGTAGAGCAGCATCGCCGACATGTTGGCCGAATTGAGCAGTACTTTCGGCACGTCTTTTAGACCGAGATCCTTGTAGATGAAAACAGCACAAATAAAGGCGTAGACCGCAGACATTGCCGCCGCTTCGGTCGGGGTGAAGATGCCGGAGTAGATTCCGCCCATCACGACAACGATCAACAACAGGCCCCAAACCGAGGCGCGGAAGGCTTTCCAGCGCTCGCCCCAGGTCGCTTTGGGCTGCCGCGGATAATCGAACTTTTTAGCGCGATACCAAGTCACGCCACCTAGCACACAGGCCAGCGCAATGCCGGGAACAACCCCGGCCATGAATAACGCACCGACCGAGGTGTTGGTCGCCACCGAGTACATCACCATGACGATGGAGGGTGGAATCAGGATGCCGAGTGCGCCGGAGGTGGCAATAACACCGGCCCCGAATTTTTTCGGAAAGCCTGCCTTAACCATCGCCGGCAGCAGGATGGAGCCGATCGCCACCACTGTCGCCGGACTGGAACCAGAAACCGCCGCAAACAGCGCACAGGCCAGCACGCCAGCCAGACCAAGACCGCCATACCAATGGCCAACCATGCTGGTGGCAAAGTTGATCATCCGCTTCGCTACCCCGCCATGGGTCAGGAAGTTGCCAGCGAGAATGAAGAACGGAATGGCCATGATCTCGAATTTCTCAATGCCGGTGAACAGCTTGAGGGCAACCGATTCGAGCGGCACCTGCGTCATCGTGAAGAGGAAGCTGAGCACCGTCAGGCCGAGCGAAATCGAGATCGGCATACCGGTCAGCATGAGCACCGCCAGCAGGCTGAAAATTACTAGCGCGTTCATGATTGACCTCCATCTTTTTCATCGGTTCGGCGTTCTGCACTGCGTCGTTCATCGCCAATTCGGCCATCAACCACCGGATTGCGTCGTTCGCCCGCACGGCGCTCGCCCAGCATCGTATGCTTGAGATCGTGCATGTGCAGGTTGTCGTCCATGCCATAAAGATTGACGTCGACCGGTGGCACTTCGTCTTCCAGACCATCAACATGGCCGTGGTCGTGATGCGGCAGTTCGCCGGTCTTGAGGAAGCCCCAGGTCACTTGCAGGAAGCGGTAGCACATCAGCGTCGTACCGAGCGGAATGGCGCTGTAAACAATCCAGGTTGGCCACTCCAGATCGGGAGTGGTCGGACCTTCGTAATTGTCGCCAGTATCAATCCCTAGCCAGTGGAAAATGGCGTAATGTGCGCCGTTTTCCCAAACAAAATGCGTTCCGAGCACGGCCACAACCCCAGTAAATGTCGCCCCGGCGAGCAGGCCGAAAACAATGAATTTGCTCCGCATGCCGTCGTCCAGACGGTTGATCAAGACATCAACTCCGACATGAATGCCGGTGCGCACACCATAAGCGGCGCCAAACTTGGCCATCCAAACGAACATGATGATGCAGAGTTCCTGCGCCCAGCCGAAGTCGAGGGTCAGCAACCAGTCCTGCAAACCGGGAATGGCCATCCCGGCAAAATATCGGTGCAACACGGAGACAAAAATAATGACCGTTGCCGCCCCCATCAGGAAGGTGACCAGCAACTCTTCGATGTGATTGAGTGCCTTATTAAGCATGTGAGTTCCCCCAGTACGACTCAGGGGCCGTAGCCCCCGAATCCGTTGTTACAAATACCGCTTATAGGGAATCCGGCTTGAATCCAGTGTCTTTGTAGACCGCCTGGATGATTTCCTTGCCGATCCGCGCTTCCATCTTCTGATGCACCGGCATCATCGCCTTCTTGAAAGCCAGGCGCTCCTCCTTGGTCGGCACATACACCGTCGTCTTGCCACTCTTCTTGACGGCCTCAAGTGCGCTGTCGTTCTCAACCTTGGCGATCTGGTTAGCGTAGCGGGTCGCCTGCTCCATTGCATCTTCCAGTTGCGCCCGAATATCCGACGGCAAGCCATCCCAGAACTTCTTGTTCACGATCACGGCATAGCCGAGATAACCGTGATCTGTCAGCGTCAGAAACTTTTGCACTTCGTGCATCTTCTGCGTGTAGAGGTTAGAAATCGGATTTTCAGTACCGTCGACCACACCGGTCTGTAGCGCCTGATAAACCTCGGAGAAAGCCATCACTTGCGGCAGGCCACCAACCGAACGAATTTCCTCTTCAAGTACCTTGGAGGATTGAATACGCAACTTCTTGCCCTTCAGATCAGCCGGCGTCTTGATTGGCGTGTTCAGGGAGAAAGATTTGAAACCATTATCCCAATAACCCAGACCGCGAATGCCTTTGGGTTCAAGCTTGGCGAGCAGTTGCTTGCCAACTGCACCATTGGTCACTCGGCGCAGGGCGTCGTAATCATTGAAAATGAATGGCAGGTCGAAAACCTCAAATTCCTTGACGCCGAGCGGGCCGAATTTGGCGAGTGACGGCGCCAGCATTTGGACAGCGCCCAACTGCAGGGCCTCCATTTCTTCCTTGTCCTTGTACAAGGTCGAGTTGGCATAGACCTCAACCTTGACTTTACCCTTGGTCAGCTCAGCCGCCTTTTTGGCAAACATTTCGGCTGCCTTGCCCTTCGGGGTTTCAGTCGAGACGACATGACTGAATTTGATCACGATTGGTTGTTGGGCGTAAGCGGCCAGCGAGATGGCGCCGGCAAACAGGCCAATCAGCAGTTTGGAAATTTTCATTTTTTTCTCCTCCAGAGGTTACGTCGCGAAATATTGCATTACGACTGAGTGGAAGTATTACGAAAGATATAATTCCCGCGTATTGTGGATATCCACAATACGCGGCCCAGAATGCAAAAACCGCCGGACCAGCCGGCGGTTTTCATTGGTGACTTCAGTTTCAGTTGTGCTCGACAATTGGCCGCGGGCTATGTGGAATTTCGATCTCCGGCGCATCATCCAGCACCAGTTCAGGGAAATCAGCTTCGTCCTGCGTTTCGTTATTAAGTACTGCGGTCAACCGGTCGCTATCGAGCGATTTGCACCACTTGGCCACCACCAGCGTTGCGACAGCATTGCCGATGAAATTGGTCAGCGCACGGGCTTCGGACATGAAACGATCAATCCCGAGAATCAGCGCCAGGCCAGCTACCGGCACTGTGCCCACGGCTGACAGCGTCGCGGCTAGCACGATGAAGCCGCTACCCGTAACGCCAGCCGCCCCTTTGGAGGTCAGCAGCAGAATGGCCAGCAGGGTAATCTGCTGACTCAGATCCATTGGCGTATTGGTCGCCTGGGCAATAAAGATGGCCGCCATGGTCAGGTAGATTGAGGTGCCATCGAGATTGAAGGAGTAACCCGTTGGCACAACCAGACCGACCACCGATTTTTCGGCGCCAGCATTTTCCATCTTTGCCATCAAGCGCGGCAGTGCAGATTCTGAAGACGAGGTACCGAGCACAAGGAAGAGCTCTTCCTTGATGTACTTGATCAATTTCACGATGGAAAAGCCGTGGAACGCAGCAATGCTGCCTAACACACCAAAAATAAAGATCAGGCAGGTCAGGTAAAACGCCCCCATCAGGCTAACCATCTGGGTCAGGCTGCCGACGCCGTGCTTGCCGATGGTGTAGGCCATCGCACCGAAGGCACCAATCGGAGCAACCTTCATGATGACGCCGACAATGGCGAACAGAACGTGCGACACTTTCTCGATCAGTTCAAAAACCGGCTTGCCGCGCTCACCAAAAGCGTGCAAGGCATAGCCAAAAAGTATGGAGATAAACAGCACTTGCAGCATGTCGCCCTTGGCAAAGGCGTCGACCATGCTGGTCGGGATGATGTTCATCAGGAAATCAGCCGTCGACTGCATTTTGCCCGGCTCGGCGTATTTGGCGATGCCTTTGGTGTCAAGTGTGCTGACATCGACGTTCATGCCAACACCCGGCTGCCAGATATTGACGACGATCAAACCGATGACCAGTGCAATCGAACTGACCACTTCAAAGTACAGCACAGCCAGACCACCGGCCTTGCCGACCGTCTTCATGTCTTCCATGCCGGCAATGCCAACCACGATGGTGCAGAAGATGATCGGGGCGATGATCATTTTGATCAGCTTGATGAAGCCATCACCCAGAGGCTTCATGGCGCCCCCGGTTTCCGGATAGAAATGACCGAGCGCCACACCAAAAATGATGGCGACGATCACCTGAAAATAAAGACTTTTATATATTGCTTTTTTGGCCATGGAAACAGCGCTCCTTTGGTAATTTCAGACGAAAACATGCAGTGAACAGCCTGAAGTATCGAGGGGAGGGGGGATTCGCACTATTGTGGATATCCGTCTAGTGGATATCCGTAATGGGCGTGCGGTGAAAAACGTGGTGTACCATTTCAGGCATGGATTCAATTCGCCAAATTTTCCCCAGTAGCGCCCGCCGGATGAACTGGCTACTTGCCCTGCCCAAGCTAGGCATTGTCCTGCTGCTGGCGGCGCTGATCTCGCTCCTCTGGCTGCTGCACAATAACGAAGTCGAGGAAGATCGTGCCGCGCTGATCAAGGATGTCCTCTGGCTGGAACAAAACCTCCGCTTTCACCTGAGCGGCAACGAGGACCAATTACAACAACTGGCAGCAGAAATGGGCAGCCAGCCCGAACGGCAAAAAACTTTTCGCCTACGTGCCGCGCACTTGCTCAAAAACAATCCTGAACTGTCGCAACTACTCTGGTTCGATGCGCATCGCCAGGTAATTGATGCACTTCCCTCAACAACCCCGCCCGATCAGGAAATTGAAGCCTTTGGCCCAGCGGTGACGGAAAAGGCTTTCGACATGGCCAGCCGTCTCGGTAAACGTGTCTATAGCGAACCTTTTTTTCTCGACGGCAACCGAGCTTTTATTGAAATGATGGTGCCCATTTTTTCTGGCCATCAACTAAAGGGCATGCTAGTCGCCGTTTATCCGCTCGATACCTTGCTGGGCAATATGGTGCCATGGTGGTTTACCGAAAAATACCAGGTCGTCATCATCGACGACAACGACATCCAGTACGCGGCAAAAACCCATACCGAAGGTCGCGGCCTGCAAAGCTACGAAATACCGCTGGACCCGCCAGGTTATGGCATGAAGCTGCGCATTACGAGTTATCAAAACGCCGACAACTCATTACAGCGCCTGCTCACCATTGCCATCGTCATCCTTGCTGCTGGTGTGTTCTGGAGCCTGTGGATTGTCCGCGACCTGATGCAAAAGCGCGCCCGAACAGAGGAAGCGCTACGCGCCGAACACGCCTTTCGGACTGCGATGGAAAACTCGCTGACAGTCGGCATGCGAGCACGCGACCTGAATGGCAAAGTGATCTACGTCAATCCGGCATTCTGCAAAATCACCGGCTTCCCGGCCGAGGAACTGGTCGGCCAGACACCACCGATGCCTTACTGGGCGCCGGAGCAGATTGACGAAACCTATGCCATTCACCAAGCCGTTCTGGCCGGCGAAGCGCCGCCGGACGGCTTTGAAATCACCTTCATCCGCAAGAATGGCGAGCACTTCAATGCGCTGGTTTATGAAGCAAAACTGATCGATGGCAAGGGGCTGCACACCGGCTGGATGGCTTCAGTCCTCGATATTTCAGAAAGAAAGCGCACTGAAGAACTGGCCCGTCGGCAGCAGGAACAACTGCAATTCACCTCACGCCTCGTCACCATGGGCGAAATGGCTTCAACCCTGGCCCACGAACTGAATCAACCGCTAGCGGCCATTGCCAGTTACAACGCCGGCTGCCTCAACCTCCTGGCCAGGCCGGAATGCGCCGCGCAAGATATTCGGCCGGCGCTGGAAAAAATCAGCGTTCAAGCACAGCGCGCCGGCAAGATCATCCGCCGCGTCCATGACTTTGTCCGCAAGAGCGAACCCAAGCGCGCCCCCTGCTTGCTCGGCGAAGTGATCGAAGACTGTCTGGGCTTCGTTGAAGCGGACGCCCGCAAGCACCGCATCCAAATTAAGTGCCCCGTACCGCATCTGCCGCCAATCCCGGCCGACCGGCTAATGCTCGAACAAGTGCTGCTTAACTTGATCCGCAATGGCATGGAGGCGATGGCGACCACCCCAGCAACGGATCGCATCCTCAGCGTCGTCACGGAAGTCAGCGCGGTTGAGTTGCGCGTCAGCGTCAGTGACCGCGGCTGCGGCATTTCGCCGGAAGTCCGGGAAAAACTTTTCACCGCCTTTTTCACCACCAAACAAGAAGGCATGGGCGTTGGCCTGTCGATCTGCCGCTCCATCATCGAATTTCATCGCGGCCGGCTGTGGGCGGAAGATAACACCCAATCGCCGACCGGAAGCGGTACGATATTCATTTTCACCCTGCCACTTGAGGAAGCATGAATCAGCCCAAAGCCCATCTGGTCGACGACGACGAAGCCATTCGCGACGCCTTGGCCTGGCTGCTCAAATCACGTGGCCTGCCCTGCGCCATTTATGACTCAGCCGAGCAATTTCTCGCCGCCTGGACACCCGCCGTGTGCGGCTGTGTCGTGCTCGACATGCGCATGACCGGCATGAGCGGCCTCGATTGTTTCGACCAGTTGTGCGAGCGTCAATCAACCCTACCGGTGATTTTTCTGACCGGCCACGGCGACGTGCCGCTTGCTGTCGCAACCTTGAAAAAAGGCGCTTTCGACTTCTTTGAAAAGCCGCTGAACGACAACGCATTGGCAACCAGAATTGAAGAAGCAATGGCGCTCCACGCCAACAAGTGCGTCGTCAATGCTGCGGTCGACTCGGTAAATACCCGACTTTCCAGCCTAACCAGCCGCGAACGGCAAATAATGGAACTGGTCCTGGCCGGCAAATTCAACAAGGTGATTGCGGACCATTTGAACATCAGCATGCGCACCGTCGAGGTGCATCGCGCCAATGTTTTCGACAAAATGCAGGTAAAAACCGCAGTTGAATTGGCCAATTTATTGAAACCCTGATGTGAATACTTCCCTAAGCGCATTTTTTTCGCTAGCATCATGAAAAATCTCGCCACAGTTTTGTAGCGACCATCCACCCCTTTCGTAACACCCATCCCATTGAGGCAACCATGAGCGAGCATATCCATTACGTTACCGACGACACCTTCGAAGCTGAAGTGCTGCAGTCACCGCAAGCGGTGCTCGTCGACTACTGGGCTGAATGGTGTGGTCCATGCAAAATGATCGCTCCGATCCTTGACGAAATTGCCGTTGAATACGCCGGCAAGCTCAAGGTCGCCAAAGTCAACATTGATGACAACCAGGCCACCCCGGCCAAGTTTGGCATTCGCGGCATCCCGACCCTGATGATTTTCAAGAACGGCAATGTCGAAGCAACCAAGGTGGGCGCACTATCCAAGTCCCAACTCGCTGCTTTCATTGACAGCAACCTGTAATCTCCGTAGTCTCCAAACCTGAAGGCGTTTTCTGCGCCTTCAGGCAGACGCCTCAGGCTCAAGGCCACAGCGTCCATCCCTCTCCCAGCAATTCAAGCGCCTGCACCCCGGTTCTCACGTAGAACTCCGGTTCCCTTCTCCGGCGCCACACACACTCCGAAATGCAACTCTCAGACCTCAAAACACTACACGTCAGCAAATTGCTGGAGATGGCCTCCGAACTGGTCATCGAAAACGCCAACCGGATGCGTAAGCAGGAATTGATCTACGCCATCCTCAAGGCTATCGCCAAAAACGGCAAAACGATTTACGGCGACGGGACGCTGGAAGTGCTCTCGGATGGCTACGGCTTCCTCCGCTCCTCCGACACCTCCTACCTCGCCAACCCCGATGACATCTACGTCTCGCCGTCACAAGTGCGCCGCTTCAACCTGCGCACCGGCGACACGATCGAAGGCGAAATTCGCACCCCCAAGGACGGCGAACGCTACGTTGCGCTGACCAAGCTGGAATCAATCAACGGTTTCCCGCCGGAAGCGAACAAGAACAAGATCATGTTCGAGAACCTGACGGCGTTGCACCCGACGCGCATGTTGCGTCTGGAGCGCGAGATCAAGGCGGATGAAAACATTACCAGCCGCGTCATCGACATGATCTCGCCGGTCGGTTGCGGCCAGCGCGGTTTGATCGTCTCGCCGCCAAAATCCGGCAAGACCGTGATGCTGCAACACATCGCCCACGCCATTTCGGCCAATCATCCGGATGTCGTGTTGATCGTTTTGCTGATCGATGAGCGCCCGGAAGAAGTCACCGAAATGACCCGCACGGTGAAAGGTGAAGTCGTTGCTTCAACTTTTGACGAACCGGCCAGCCGCCACGTTGCGGTGGCCGAAATGGTTATCGAGAAGGCGAAGCGTCTGGTTGAGCACAAGAAGGATGTCGTCATCCTGCTTGACTCGATCACCCGCCTGGCTCGCGCCTACAACACCGTGCAGCCGGCCTCCGGCAAGGTGCTGACTGGCGGCGTTGATGCCAATGCATTGCAGAAGCCTAAACGCTTCTTCGGCGCGGCGCGCAACATTGAGGAAGGCGGCTCGCTGACCATTCTCGCCACCGCGCTGATCGACACCGGTTCGCGTATGGACGAAGTGATCTACGAAGAATTCAAGGGCACCGGCAACTCGGAAATTCACCTCGACCGTCGTATGGCCGAGAAGCGGATGTACCCGGCGATTAACGTCAATCGCTCCGGCACGCGCCGCGAAGAACTGCTGCTCAAGCCCGATGTCCTGCAAAAAATGTGGGTGCTCAGGAAGCTCTGCTACCCAATGGACGACCTCGCGGCGATGGAGTTCCTGCTCGACAAGGTCAAGTCCACCAAGGGCAATGCCGAGTTCTTTGACGCCATGCGTCGCGGTTAAGCGCCCAAGCAGTCGTCAAAACAGGTTGCAACTACAGGATTATTCTAGGATAATCCTGTGTTTTCCAGATCGGCCACATCCGCCGGTCGCTTGATTATAGGACTAAAGATGAAAGCCAATATCCATCCCGAGTACAACGAGATTCAGGTGACCTGCTCCTGCGGCAGCGTTTTCACCACCAACTCCACCATGAAGAAGAAAGATTTTCATGTTGAAGTTTGCTCACTGTGCCACCCGTTCTACACCGGCAAACAAAAGATTGTCGACACAGCTGGCCGTGTTGAGAAGTTCAATCAGAAGTTTGGCGCTATGCGCGGCAAGGCTGCTGCCTGATCTGCTTGAATTGCTTTACAAAAGGCAGCCGACAGGCTGCTTTTTTTATTTCTGGCCGACACATCTGACCAATGTCTGATCTTCTTGTCCTGCTCCGTCGCGGCATCCGCCTGCCCCCAGCCGGCTGGATGCTCGCCGCCATGCTTGCCTTCTATGTATTGGCCGGCCTGTTCGGGCGCGACCCATGGAAGGGTGAAGACGCCATCCACATTGGCACGGCCTGGCACATGCTGCATTACAGCGACTGGCTGTCGCCCGATCTGGCTGGCCGCGCCTTCCACGAACCGCCGCTTTACTACTGGAGCGCCGCGCTCACCGGCATCCTGTTTGGCGGCTGGCTCCCGATGCACGAAGCGATGCGTCTGGCCAGCGGCATCTGGGTTGCCCTAGCCATGATGGGGCTGTACTACGCCGGCCGCGAACTCTATGGCCAAGAAAGCGCAGCGGCCAGCCCGCTGCTGCTCGCCGGTTGTGCCGGCCTGCTGTTTCATGCCCACGATGCCCAGCCGATGCTGATTGCCTTGGCGGCTTACAGTGGCGCCCTTGGCGCACTCGCTACGCTCGGTCGCAAGCCGCGACTGACCGGCATTTATTATGGCCTGGCTGTTGCCGGCTGTTTGCTCGGCACCGGCATTGGCACAACTTTACCGCTGCTTGCCATTGCGCCGATTGCCTGGTGGCTTTCGCCGGATCGCCCCAAAGCCCTGCATACCCTGGCCGTTGGCCTCGGCATCGCGGCGTTGCTCATTCTCCCTTGGCCATTGCTGCTACTTAATTTCGAACCGTCGCGTTTCCACGGTTGGCTGGCCACGGAAATAACGCCGCTAAAAACACCCTTCTCCTTCCCCGGTGCTGGCCGCTTTCTCTCCTTGCTGCCCTGGTTTGCCTTCCCGGCCCTGCCCTTGGCCGGCTGGACTTTATGGACACGGCGCCACAGCTTGAACGCCCCGGCGCAGATCCTGCCCCTCGCCTTCTTCCTGATCACTCTGCTGATGTTGGCCCTCGCTTTCCAACCGCGAGAAATTCCGGCTTTGCTGCTCTTGCCGCCGCTGGCGCTGCTCGCCACCCCCGGCGCGCTCACCCTGCGCCGAGGTGCGGCCAACGCCTTTGACTGGTTTGCCATGATGACCTTCAGCGTCTTCGTTGGACTGATCTGGCTGAGCTGGTCGGCGATGGCCCTCGGCTGGCCGGAAAAGCTGGCAAATCGCGTCGTCGTGCTGCGCCCAGGCTTTACCGGCCAATTCGACCTGTCTGATTTCCTGCTCGGCCTCGCAGCTACCGCCTGGTGGATCTGGCTGATTTTCACCGCGCCGCGTTCGCCCTACCGCAGCCTGACACATTGGACCCTTGGCTTCACGACCTTGTGGTTACTCGCCACGACGCTGATTTTGCCCTGGTTCGACTATGGCAAGACATATCGCCCAGTGGCCCAGGCAATCGCCCGGGAAATGCCCGTCGGCCACGGTTGCCTTGCCGAGCGCGGCCTGACCGACGCGCAACGCGCCTCACTGGCCTATTTTATTGAAATTGAACCCGCAGCCATTGATTCAACGGCCGGCAAAGCCTGCGACTGGCTATTGATTGGTGGAGATACCCGCCAAGAACTTACCGCGCCAACTGGCAAGTGGACCAAGGTCTGGGAAGGCAGCCGCCCGGGCGACCGCAAAGAGAAATTCCGCCTTTTCAAGCGTTGACCGCAGCAAGCAGCCAGTCACCTCGGGCAGCAGAAACCCCCCCGCTAACTGGCGGGGGAAAACTTACCAACCCGTGATCAACCCGCGATCAACCGGCCGACTTGATCAGGAAATGTTCGCGGTAATACCTCATTTCATCAATCGACTCATAAATATCGGCCAGCGCCGTATGCCGGCCCTTTTTCTTGAAGCCTTTGTAAATTTCCGGCTGCCAGCGCTTGCACAACTCTTTCAAGGTGCTGACATCCAAATTCCGGTAATGGAAAAAAATTTCCAGCGTCGGCATGAAACGCGCCATGAAGCGGCGATCCTGGCCGATAGAATTACCGCACATCGGCGAATGACCTTTTGAGGAATATTTTTTCAGGAACTCCAACGCCGCGATTTCGACCTCAGCTTCACTCATCGTCGACGCCTTGACCTTTTCGATCAGACCAGAACGACCGTGCGTTTTCTGGTTCCATTCATCCATACCCGCCAGCGTTTCATCCGACTGATGCACCACCCAGGACGGCGATTCAGCAACCATTTCAAGTTCGGAATTGGTGACAACCATGGCCATTTCGATAATTCGGTCGCCGTCCGGGTTCAGACCGGTCATTTCCATGTCCAGCCAGACGAGGTTGTTTGCGTTGCCTGCCATATAATTGCCCAAGTTCGTAAAAAATGAATTTTCTCACAGCTTTGCACAGACCTTCGTCAATCCCACCTCGTGAATCTACCCTTTTGAATCTACCCGCTTGAACAACCTCTTGACTCCCGACTTCACCCTCCTGTTTCTTCTCGCCTTTGTTCTGACGCTGGTAGCTCGCCTCTGGCTCAAATTGCGCCACATCCGATTCATCGCGGCGCACCGGGCGGCGGTGCCGGCTGAATTTGCCGAGCGCATCCCACTAGCGGCCCACCAAAAAGCGGCCGATTACACGGTCGACCGCAACAAAACCGTCATTTTCACCACGCTACTCGATGCCGCCCTGCTTCTGGCGCTCACCCTCGGTGGCGGCCTTGCCTGGCTGCATGACTACTGGTCGGTCCGGCTTGATGGCCTGAGCTATGGCTTGGCCATGATGTTCAGCCTGATGCTGCTCTCCAGCCTGCTCGACCTGCCCGTTTCGCTCTACAGCCAGTTTGTCATTGAAGCCCGTTATGGTTTCAACCGCATGACGCTTGGTCTGTTCTTCGCCGATCTGCTCAAACAAAGCCTGCTTGGCCTCGCCGTCGGCACGCCGCTGATTCTCGCCGTGCTCTGGCTGATGGGCGCGATGGGGCCTTTCTGGTGGCTTTACGTCTGGTTGTTCTGGAGCGCCTTCAACCTGCTCGCCATGTTTGTTTACCCGACCTGGATCGCCCCGCTCTTCAACAAATTTTCGCCGCTGGAAGAAGGCGAAATGAAATCGCGCATCGAAGCCCTGCTAACGCGCTGCGGCTTCCGCTCCTCCGGCCTCTTCGTGATGGATGGCTCAAAGCGCTCCAACCACGGCAACGCCTATTTCACCGGCTTTGGCAACAACAAGCGCATCGTCTTCTTCGACACCCTGCTCTCCCGCCTCGCACCGCCGGAAATCGAAGCGGTACTGGCGCACGAACTCGGCCACTTCCGCAAAAAACACATCGTCAAGCGCATCGTCTTCATGTTCGCCACTTCGCTCGGCTTTCTCTGGCTGCTCGGTCAGCTGATCGATGCCCCGTGGTTCTTTAACGGCTTGGGCGTCCCGGCGCAAAACACCACGCTGGCGCTGATCCTGTTTTTCCTCGTCATGCCAGTCTTCACCTTCCCGTTCAACCCGCTGATGAGCCATTTTTCCCGCCAGCACGAGTTCGAAGCCGACGCCTATGCCGCCGAACACACCGCGGCCGCCGACCTCAGTCGCGCCTTGGTCAAACTTTACGAAGACAACGCTTCGACGCTGACACCCGACCCGATTCATTCGATGTTTTACGATTCCCACCCGCCAGCGGCGCAACGCATCGCCCGCTTGCAACTTCAGGAGAAACCTGCATGAAATCCGTCACCACGCTTCTTGCCCTATTCCTGATCTCCCTGCCCACATTAGCAGCCACCCCCTGGGGCAATGCTGACCCCAAAGTCGGCAAGGAACATCACGAAAAAGCCTGTGTCGCTTGCCACGTTCGCCTGTACGGTGGCGACGGCAGCAAAATGTACACCCGCGACGGCCGCTTGCTGTCGACCCAGCTTGATGTCCTGCAACGTGTCGCCACCTGCAACTCGCAGGTCAAGGCCGGCTGGTTCCCGGAAGAAGAAGCTGAAGTCGCCGCCTATCTCAACCAGCAATATTACAAATTCAAAGAATAATGGAAGGTCGTGTCGTTGCCGCCCACGGGCGCCAGTACCTAGTAGAGCTTGCCGAAGGCACGCTGCTGCCCTGCTTCACGCGGGGCAAACGGAGCGATGTGGCCTGTGGCGACCGAGTCGATATCCTGCGCACCTCGAACGACCAAGGCGTCATCGAGGCGATCCAGCCGCGTACCAGCCTGCTTTATCGTTCCAACGAAACCAAGCAAAAGCTGATCGCAGCCAACGTTGACCAATTGGTCATCGTCGTCGCCACTGAGCCGGCTTTTTCCGACGATCTGATTACCCGCGCCCTGCTAGCCGCCGAAAGCGAGGAAATCGAACCGCTGATTGTCCTCAACAAATGCGACCTGCTCGACAAGTTACCGGCCGCCCGCGAGCGCCTGGCGATGTTCGCTAAAATTGGCTACCGCATCGTCGAGCTCTCGGCGCTTGAACATGCCGAAGACCTGCGCCCCGAACTCCACGGCATGACCAGTGTGCTGGTCGGTCAGTCCGGCATGGGTAAATCAACCCTGGTTAATGCCCTGGTGCCGGAAGCCAATGCTGCCACCCGCGAAATCTCGCAGGCGCTCGATTCCGGCAAACATACGACGACCCATGCGACGCTTTACCATCTTGATAGCGACAGCGAACTGATCGACTCACCCGGCCTGCAGGAATTTGGCCTGGGCCATCTCGACCGCCAGGAAATCGAACACGCCTTCCCGGAATTTCGTCCCTACCTCGGCCAATGTCGCTTTCGCGACTGTCGCCATAACCGCGAACCCGACTGCGCCCTGATTGCTGCGGTCAACGCCGGTGAAATCGATGAAAAGCGTTTTGGCGCCTACCACCGCATCGTCGGTACGCAACGTAACGGATCGTGAGTTAACGCCAGTAGCAAAATTTTTCCCGGCCAGTGACAATTCCAGTATTCTCACTTCAATGCAGATTAAACAAATTTATCGCAGCATTTGAGCAAATTTTGAATTGGTGACCGGAGAATGCAAATGGCTGCCAGCCATCCCACCATACTAATAGTTGACGACACACCGGAAAACCTCAGCGTTCTCGGTGAATTATTGCAGCCGACTTATCGCGTCCGCGCCGCAAATTCTGGCCGCCGTGCCCTGCAGATTGCCCACGGCAAGCCAGCGCCAGACCTCATCCTGCTTGATGTCATGATGCCGGAAATGGACGGCTACGAAGTTTTGGCCAAGCTGCGCGCCGATCCCGCCACCCGCCACATTCCGGTGATTTTCGTCACCGCCATGGATGCCACCGAAGACGAGGAACATGGCCTGAATTGTGGCGCGGTTGATTACATCACCAAGCCGGTGCGGCCGCTAATTGTCCTGGCCCGGGTGCGCACCCAGCTGGAAGTCAAACGGGCGCGTGATTTCCTCCGCGACCAGAACAGTTTTCTTGAAGCCGAAGTCGCCCGCCGCATGGGCGAAAACCAGTTAATCCAGCAAGTCAGCATTCATGCGCTAGCACGTCTGGCCGAAACGCGCGACCCGGAGACTGGCAACCACTTGCGCCGGACGCAGGAATATGTCCGCACACTGGCCAATGGCCTGAAAAATCACCCGCGCTTCGCCGCCTATCTCGATGACAAAACAATCGATGCGCTGGCCAAATCAGCCCCGCTGCACGACATCGGCAAAGTCGGCATTCCCGATCACATTCTGCTCAAGCCCGGCAAGCTGACCAGCGAAGAGTGGGAAATCATGAAAACCCACGCCGAACTGGGTAGTAACGCCATTGCGCAAGCCGAGGCGGACGCCGACAAGCAGGTTGAATTTCTCACCATTGCCAAGGAAATCGCCCATTACCACCATGAGAAATGGGATGGCAGCGGCTACCCGGCCGGCCTGGCCGGCGCGGCTATTCCGATTTCTGCCCGCCTGATGGCGTTGGCCGACGTCTTTGATGCGCTGATCTGCCAGCGTGTCTACAAACCGCCGATGCCTTTCGAAAAAGCCTACGCAATCATTGTCGAAGGCAGCGGCCAGCATTTTGATCCGGACGTCGTCGCTACCTTCATTGAAGAAAGCGAGACCTTCAAGAATATTGCCAGAACCTATGCCGAATAGGCCGGATTCGACGGATGACCCTAGCAATCAGGCAAAGCAGCCGCACGCCAGTAGTGAAAGTATGGCCCGGGGCATTTTGCTCGTCGTCGTTCCCTATGTCGTGCTCGCCGTACTGTGGATATTGATTTCGGACCAGCTGACGGCTAACCTGTTCCCCGACCCAGCACAACAGGTCATGGTTAATACCCTGAAGGGCTGGTTTTTCGTTGGCATCACCGCCAGTCTGCTGGCCATCCTGTTGCATCGCCTGATT
>Ga0136636_10000820_pt1 | contig 17106 bp, 9 predicted proteins | sample AntDrymUQ8522106_2_FD_104653 | JGI IMG/M metagenome (GOLD analysis project Ga0136636, IMG submission 104653) | Polar desert sand microbial communities from Dry Valleys, Antarctica - metaG UQ852 (21.06) | ecosystem: Environmental > Terrestrial > Soil > Desert | place: Antarctica: Dry Valley... | reverse complement strand
ATTTGGATACCATCTAACACATATAAGGGTTCGGTAGTACCGTTAACAGAACCTACCCCACGTATTAACACTCTTGCAGCGGCGCCCGGCTGACCCGAATTGGCTTGTATTAATACACCGGCAGCTTGCCCTTGTAACATTTGATCAAAGGAACCAATTGGAGTATTTTTAAATGTTTCTCCTTTTACAACAGCAATTGATCCAGTTACCTGCCGCTTTTGTAATGTTTGATACCCTGTTACAACAACTTCGTTGAGCGACTTATCGTCTGCAACCATCCGGAAATTAATTGCTTTATCTGAAACAGATAATTCCAGGTTGGTAAAACCTACATACGATGCTGCTATTTTTTTTGCAGCAGTCGGTATAGTTACAGAAAAACTTCCATCTGCATTGGTTACACCTAATGCTTTTCCGTTTGATGATAAAGTAACACCAGAAAGTGGTGTACCATTTTGTACATCTGTAACTTTTCCAGTTACAGTTTTGGTTTGTGCAAATAACACGGCTGAGGTAAATAGCCAGGCACAAAAACTGGTAAGCAGTTTTTTTCTCATAATTAGTTTATTTGATTAATAGAATAAAAAAGTTTGTTAAAAATAATAGATAAATGACAAATATCACTAAATGTGGCTGATAAAAATTTAATTTTTACTTTTTGTTTAATTAAATAGCGCTTAAAATTCAATTTTCGTCAATACATATATTTAATTTATGGGCTTCAATAAAAATAATTCCTACATTTCTCTGCAATTATTTATATCAATCTATAATCTAATAAGTTTTTTAGTTTGATAGCACTTTAAAATTGCTGAGCAGGCGTAATATTCTAATTACATTATTATAAATAGTAAGGTAAAGCAGACTTATAATATAGTTGTGTTGGATTAAATAAAAATTACAAAAAGGTATTACTTTATTTAAAAAGCGTAAAAAAGCAGCCGATCAGGCTGCCTTCATTTTATAACGTAGTACAAAAATTAACACCAAAATGTGGTTAAACCCTTAAACCAGTTAGCACCTTGCCATGAAGGTGCAATACCTCCAATTAAATCAACTTTTGATATTAACGGGCGGTCCACTAAAATAGGATCATCAAAATGAGTATTTGTTACTGTTGTAATTACTACTGCTGATTTATCAAACGGAGCAAAACCTGGTGATAAAAACTTGAATGGCTTTGTATAAATATTCTTGACTGTATTCTTACTAATAATCCTGTTTGTAATTTAGCTGGTTAACCAGGTAGAGCTACTGGCAGATGTTGCACCCGTATATGCGGCAGAACTAGTTGCATAAGCCACAGGTTTTTTACAACTTATCAACAAAATACCACTAAGTTGAAGTGCTTCGGCAGTAATAGTAAGATCGGTTGATGAACCTGTACTGCATCCATTAAAATTCCACTTGACCAACCAATAAAATGGCGTTTCTATGGAGCTTCATCACCTGTAGAGAGCGACTTTAAAACAGAGAACCTTTCTGCTAAAGCAGTATCCAATGGCGTATAAAAAAAATATCCATCTTTTATAAAATACACAAAGCAACAGTCGGTACATCGGGTAGAAAATGATACCGTTTGAAAAATACTACCTTTCGAATAACACCAAACCTTGCCTTCGCTTCGGCAATTTTTTACCTTTTCAAATTTGGCAAATGGCTTGCTAAGATTTTGAAGCAGTAATGCTACGTTATTGGTATCTATAGTTGACAGCTTTGTATAATAACGGGTGTAGCGCAAAGAATCGTCTCCGTATGGGTCTTTATAAAAAACAACAACAAGGCTGTCTGCAGCTAAAAACCTCGTATCCAATTCTATCCCTGTAGTGGCCGTTAAAAATGGATTTATGTCCGCCTGTTTATTGGCTGGAGTGCTACAATAAACGAAGCCCAGCGTAATCAGCAGGCAAATAAAGATTATGTTTTTTGATTTCATACGTTTACCAAAAATACAAAACCGCTTACAAGTAGTAAACGGTTCTGTAAAATATTACTTTAACCAAGGTATTAATTAATAAACATTTGTTTGCGGTGTAAAACTCGTCCAGCCAGTTAGCCAGTTGGTAGTACCTATTGCACCAACATAAGTTGTTGCAGTAAAACCACTGAATCCGAAAAAGCTTGCGGCGCCTAATGCGGGGCTTCCTGCTTTTGGTGCAAAATTAGGAGCAGCTAAATTGAAAGGATTTTCTAACTGAATATCTGTAGCTGCAGTATATGTTTTACAACTGTCGGAACCTTCTGCCTTTGTTTTCATATCTGCAGCGGTAATTAATGTTGACCCGGATCTGTAAGGTTCTACAATGGCCTGTACCAAATTGTGACGGAACCTTGAGCGACCATCGAGGTAAGAAGCGGCTGTAGAATCACTCTCTAACTGGAAGCCAGCTTTTTGATAACCCATTAATATTGAGTTGCGCAAAACAAACAAAGTTGAACGTCTCCAACGGGTATTAAAATTATGATTGGGTAAAGTACCTGCTGCACCATTAGGTCCACAGAAGGTAAAGTTGCTCATTTGAGGGCGGGTGCGTGGTGTTGCCACAGTACCAGTTCCATCATTATCACACTCTATACCGTTACCTGCATCGCCACCATCTACAAACAAAGGATCTCGTAAAGAAATACCAAATTGCAAACGACCCGTAAAACCAAAATCAAAATCAAAATCATCATCGGCTGTTGCAAATGCAATGATATTTTTTGGATTAACAGTACCACCAAAAAATTCGTATGCATCATCATTACCATAAGATACCTGGATGTTTTCTAAAATAGTTCCGCTGCCAACACCACCGCAGGTAAGTCCATTTATTTCTGAGTTAGGATCCGCTGCAATACCTGCAAATTCTATACGCACAAATTTTAAGACACCACTATTATCTGCTGTAACACCTCCCCCGTATTCACTATTTATACCACCTTCAATAATTGGTGTGGTACTGCGGTTGGTAGGTGCATTTCCCAATAATACAATTCCACCCCAGTCGCCCGGTTTGCGTGAACCTGCAGATTTACCGGAAGTGAAAATGATTGGCTCCATTGCGGTACCTTCTGCAAAAAGACGTGAATTTCTTTCAACAATTAACGCACCTTTCTGGATGGTATCACTTACAATTACAGAGCCAGCCGCAAAACGGATAGTGGCCCGGTTATTTACATATACATACCCTTTTAACGTGTACTTACCTTTAGGTAATTCAACAATATCGTTCACGTTTCCGGTTATTATTTTGCTGGCAATAATTCTTTCCTGCAAAGTTCCTGTTCCGGTGTTTCCGCCTCCGTTATTTACAACGGAATCATCAATTTCTACTTTGAGACAGCCTGACATAGCAGCAGTAATAAGAGCCAGCAGAGCGAATGTTTTTTTCATAAAACTTATTTGTGTTATTGATTAATTGTGTATTTGCTGTTGATTATTTTTTGAAATCGAATGTGTAATTAAAACCGATTGTAATAGTTGTTCCGGGAGTGTATTTGCTGAAAAATTTATCAACAGACGGGTCATAGGTACGTTTATCATCCCTGTTTTCGTAGGTAGCAAAAGCCTGGTTAAATATATCTCCCACAGTAAGCCTTACTTCTCCTTTATTACTCAAAACTTTTTGACTTACCTGGAAATCTACCAGGTCCCGTGGTTTTTCGTAGATATCTCCTATATCTGCATTACCAACAAGGGCAAGTCTGTCGCCAACCCTATTGTACAATAAAGACAGGTTGGTTCCTTTGGTTCCATCATATTGAAAACCTGCATTAATCAGGTAAGGCGACTGTCCTTGCAAAGGACGAACGGTAGGAGGTAATTTGTTACCCGTTGTTGCATCAATATTTCCTAAGCTCACTTCAGAAAAAATCACTGTTACATTTCCATTGAAATAAAACTTTTCTAACCAGGCAGCACCTTTAGAAATAAAAGACAAACTTTTTCTGTATTCTGCTTCCACGCCATATAAGGTGGCCTTTTGTGCATTTTGAAACTCATACTGTCTGCGACTTGGCACACTGGCACTATTTAGCCTGAGTTCAATAGGATCAGTAAAGTTTTTGTAGAAAGCACCTAACGAAATTACTTCCCCGGCTTTAGGATACCATTCATACCTGATATCTGCATTTAAGATACTGCTGCGTCGTAAATCGGGCGTGCCGGCAGTGGAGGCAATTTGTTCAAAATCAAAGAAAGCAAAGGGAGCAATTTCTCTAAATTCGGGTCTTGCTACGGTACGTGAACCTGCTAAACGGATATTGGCTTTTTCAGTTGCACGAATGGTTAAGTTAAAGGAAGGAAGCAAATCCCCTTTATCGGTATTAACCACCTGCGCTTTATCTGTTGCTTGTTTATTTGATTTTAGAAACTGCTCAAAGTACTCATACCTTGTTCCCCATACCAACCTGATTTTATCGCTTAATTTATTATCAAACATCACAAAACCGGCAGACAGGGCTGATATTCCATAGTACTGATCCGATACATTTTGTAAATCCGTTGAAAGCAGGAAGCCGTTATTGCGGATATTTTGTGGTTGAAATATCTGATCGTAGGGCAATGTAGTCAGGCTCTGATTGGTTGGCTCTGTGTAGCCAAAAATATATGCTTTAAAATCACGTAATCTTACGGTGGCTGCACCTCCAATTTTAACCAATTGCTTTTGTTTGCCAATTTCAAATGGAACAGCTAACGAGGCATTATAACCAAAAATATGATCCTTTAACTCGCTGGTGAATCTGCTGGTATTGTTGCCTCTAAGGTTAATTCCAAAGGGTATATTTGAACCAATTGGTTTAGTATAAGTTTGAACCCTTAAATCAGGCTGCTCTTTTGAATTCAACGCATAGTTTAAATTCCAGGCTACTTTTATGTTTCTCGACGTAAACTGGTGCGTACCTTCTAATTGTGAGGAATAAAGGCTACGCTGGTTCATCACCGAAGATTTTAAACGAACGTCTTGAATATTATCTGTATTGGGACCGGTACGATTGTAAAAATTATCTTCCAATAACTGGTTAAATAAATTCTTAAAAGCAATCTTATGTTTTTTATAACTCCAGGCAATATTGGCAATACCACCCCAGGTAACGGAATATTTATTTTGCTGATCAACAAAATCAAAAATTTTCTGTCCATTGATGCCTTTTTCACTAAATTCTTTTGAGGCGTCGAACAACAATTTTGAGTTGCGATAAGTTAAACCTACTACAGAACCGAATGCACTTCCGTTTTTAAAACGTTTTACATTTGCCCAGGTAAGATTGTAGGTTTGGATTGGCATTGCTGTACTATTTTGCTCGTTGTATGCATCAGGCCTAAAAGACTGAGAAACGGCTTCTTTTTCAGTAATTGACAATGCTGAGTAAGCAAGGTATTTCCTGGGATAAGCATCTGGTAAACCACGCTGGTTATCGAAACCTAAAAAATCCATTGATCCCCGTTTATTACTTACAAAATCTTTAAAGGCAGATTGTGTATTAAACCCTGTACTTACACCCAACATCAATTGATTTTGAGTAGGAATATCCTTGGTTTGTATTAAAACAATACCGCCTGCAAACTCGCCGGTTAAATCAGGAGTAGCTGTTTTATTTATTACAATGTTATCAATTAATGCAGATGGGATGATATCGAATGAAAACGCTTTTTTATCAGGCTCGCTACTTGGTAAGGCAGCACCGTTTATAAAGGCAGCATTGTATCGGTCACTTAATCCACGGATAATTACAAACTTATTATCCTGAATGGAAGCACCACTTACCCGGCGCAACACCTCACCGGTATTTTTATCCGGCGTACGACGAATAAAATCAGCGGCTAAGCCACTTGAAAGTGCAGTATTATTTTTTTGGAACGTAATTAAAGCGTTGGTATTCTCCAGTTTTCTTGAGGTAGAAGTGACTGTAATATTTTCTAATTTATTACTGGATTTTTCAATTAATACAATATCTATAAAGTTATCCTGGCTATTAGAAGCCTCAATTTCAGTAACATTTTTTGTTTCGTAACCAACACTGCTTACTTTAAAAATATACTTTGTGCCAATTTCAAGTGCAATTACAAACTTGCCTTCTGCATCTGTGATAATTTTTTTAGATGAAGGAGTAACAAATATGGTTGCTGAAGGCAAAACTTCATTTCTATTGTTTAGTACTTTACCAGTAAACTGAACAGTTTGTGATTGTACAGTGTATAAAAAAAGCGAAAAAGTAATTGTAAGTAGTAAAAGCTTCCATTTCATGCCGTAATAATTTGTGCAAAGAGACAGTTTCTATGTTAAGGCAATATGAAGCTAATGTTACGGAAATGTTACGGATTGGGAAATAATAGTAAACAAAAAGGAAACTATATTATAAAATATTGAAAATTGAAGCTGAGATATTAATAATCCAAAAAACAAAAATCCCGGCTGTTTTTACAACCGGGATTTTGATTATTCACTTTATTGATAGATTAATAGCCAGGATTTTGCTCGCAATCTATGTTAACCAGTCTTTCTGCTATTGAAATAGGCCAGATATATTGATCTGAACTTACAGCAACCGCACCTGCGTCACCTTTAGCAGAAAAGTTAGAGCCTGTACGGGCAATATCAGAAGTCCTGAAACCCTCTCCTAATAACTCTATTCTTCTTTCAGTTAATATTAAACTCACTAATTCTTCTTTAGAAAGAGGCGCAAAATCTACAAAAGTTGCATCTGATCTTTTTCTTATTGAATTTAATATAGCCAACCCTCTTTCATCTACAGTTGTACCGACTGCATTCCTTGCCAAAGCTTCCGCAAGGTTTAACAAAACTTCGCCGTAACGTATAACTGGGCTCCAGTCTGCCGCATTATTTGGGTTTGGAAATTTTGTAAGCCATGTTTGAGTGCCAGAAGGAACCAGAAAACTTCTCCTTGCATCAGTAGCTCTCCAGCCAGCATTTGCAGCAATTCCGGGCGCTGTTAAATTTACGGCATACTCGCCCCCTCCATTTGGACCGGGATTATAATACCAGCCCAGACCATTTTGAGTACCCGGTGCATCTAATGCAGTAAAAGGCATAGATAAAATCATTTCCGCATTTGTGTAATTGGTAAAAATAGAATTGTAAGAAGCAATTAGCGTGTTGGCGACACCAGATATTGCCGTCCACGGTGCTGCATTAGGAACAATTTTATTAGCCTCAGTAATAACATTTGGATATTGCCCCATGTTTAGAAGCACTCTGGTTTTGAGAGCTATTGCAGTATTGCGGTGGGCTCTTGTAGTATTAGCTGCTGCAGAACCATACGTAAGGGGCAAATCAGCTTCCGCCTCATTTAAATCCTTTAAAATTTGATTATAGATTTCAGAACCTGTTGCCCGGGCCTGCCTATTTTCTCCACTAGAAGTTTGTGAAGAGAGCTTTAAAACAACTCCTAGCTTACTGCCATTGCCATCGGTATATGGCCTTGCGTACAATTGCATCAACATAAAATAAGTTAAAGCTCTAATCACTTTAGCTTCTGCTATAATAGTTCGTTTTAATCCTACACTAATTGGAGCATCTGTAACCCCGTTAATTACAACGTTGCATCTATTGATGGTACCGTAACATGATGCCCAAAGATTTTGAACTTCATTCGCACTTGCGTTTAAATTAAACTGCCATGTAAGCCATGCTGTAACTGCATTATTTGTACGGTTGATAAACTCTTCACCCCTTACATCCTGGTACACCTGATATCTGCCGGCATACATCTGTCCCGATTTTAAACCTGAGTACAAACCAAATACCTGTTGAACTGACCTTGAAGAATCACTGAACGCAACAGCGTCGGATAAAGCAGTTTGTGGTATGGGATCTAGTTTAGATTTGTTGCAACCAGCAACAAAAACTATTATAAATAAAAGTGAAATTATTTTAAGTTTCATAATTGTTAATTTTTTAGAATAATTAAAAGCCAATATTAATACCAAAATTTAAGCTTCTTGCCTGTGGTACTGAGTTTCTATCAACACTTGGGTTTCCGTTACCGTTACCATTAGATGAAATTTCCGGATCGAACCCTGTGTAATTGGTAAATGTAAACGCATTCATTAATTGACCAAATACCCGTATGCTGGAAATACCAATTTTTTGAACAACACTTTTTGGCATAGAGTATCCAAAAGTTATATTCCTTAATTTAAGAAAATCACCTCTTTCGATATTTTCACTAATCACAACGCCAGAGCCGTTTGAGATATTATCGCCAAAAACTAATCTAGGTATATTGGTAACTTCACCAGCCTTCGTCCAACGGGTCAACATTTCAGTAGTGTTATTCCAGCTCCGCATGTCCCTAATTCCCGCTTTGGTACCATTATAAACATAGTTGCCACCAGAGAAAAATAACAGCATATTCAAATCGAAATTTTTATACCTGAAAGTATGATCCCATCCACCAGTCCATTTTGGGAGAGCGGGCCCAATAATTACACCATCATTAGCTTGGTCTGCCACTCTAGGAGCCACAGCACCTGTAGAAACAAGTGTCCATCTTTGTGCCACAGGTGAAGCATGATTATATTGAACTGCAGTTCCATCCCGATAAAAGAAAATACGTTGACCATTAGCAGGATTAACCCCCCCCGTGCGAACCGCATAAAAACTACCGATTGATTCTCCCACACGTATCATACTTGGGCGCTCCAAACCAGATGTTGCCGGCTGAATATCTGCCCCACCTGCTGCAAGAGCAGTTACTTTATTTCTTAGTGTTGTAATATTAAAGCTGGATGACCAGGAAAAATCCTGCTTTTGAATGATTTGACCACCAATGGTAAACTCAACTCCCTTATTGGTCATACTGCCCACATTCTGTAAAATACTATTTCCCGGAATGCCTCTTGAAGGTGCCTGAGGTTCAGCTAAAATTAAGTTATCAACATCACTTTTATAATAAGTAACTTCTACATTTAACCTGCCTTTGAAAAACCCCATTTCCAAACCTATATCCGATTTTTTACTTGTTTCCCACTTTAAATTTCTATTTCCTGCCTGAGAAAAGAATAGCGATGGATTTGTACCATACAAACCACTGCTAAAAAAACTCCAATAAGCAAAATCATTCAGCCCCTGGTTATTACCTACAACTCCATAACTTCCTCTAACCTTAAATTTTGAAAATATTTTATTTAATCCGAGTGTTTCAAAAAATTTCTCTTGGTTTATTACCCATCCTGCTGATGCTCCTCCAAAATTACCATACTTATTCTCTGGAGAGAAAGCTGAATAGCCATCTCGGCGTGCATTTATCGATAAATAATATTTCTTTTTAAAATCATACGTAACTCTTCCAAAATAAGATAAGAGAAAGTTTTCACTAAGGAAATTTCCGGCTGGAACTATGGTATTAAAGCCTCCTTGAAATTCGTTATAGAAAGGGTCTGTTACCCCTTGGCGATTAGCTCCCCACCCTTCCTGGGAGGTGTACTGTTGCTCTGTACCTAAGAGTGCAGTTACATTATGTTCTCCAAAAGTACGCTGAAAATTAAGTACGTTAGTCCAGTTCCAACGCCTGTAGGCTTGAGAAGTATTAAATACAGAACCACCATTAGCTACTCCATCGCCATGGGTAGCATTTTGGAATGCTTTGTTTATTGTATTCAAATTGTCGATACCAAAAGTTGTTCTAAAACTTAACCCTTCGATTATTTTTACATTTCCATAAATATTTGCAATAAAGCGATCAGTTTCTGAAGAAAATGTATTCTGATCAAGCAATAATTGAGGATTAGTAAATTGGAGGGCTGTGCGATTTCCCCCCTGTCCAATGGTATTACTTACCCTGTTTATGTTGTAAGAGCCATCATTAAGATAAACAGGTACATTCGGCATTAAATTAAAACCCAACCGTCCAATACCGGATGTGCCAAAGGCACCCCCCGGAGATGAACCGGAATTTACGCCATCATTAATTGAATTTGCATATTGAATTTTGCTTCCAAAAGTAAAGATGTCGTTAACCTTGTGATCTACATTCATTGTAGCATTCAACCGATTAAAATCATTTTGGCGAATCATCCCCTGCTGTTTAGTATAGGCGGCAGAAAAATAGTAATTAGTTTTTTCATTGGCTCCAGAGAGACTAAAATTATGATTTTGCGAATTTCCAGTTCTATAAATCACATCGTACCAATTTGTACTTACGGGCAAACCATCAGAACCTATATAAGGATAAAAACCTCTTGTTGTGCCGTTAGGGGCGGTACCAAAATTTACTAGCCCTTCATTTTTTACCGTTTCATATTCACTGCCATTTAAAACAGGTAATAAGTTGAAAGCTTTAGTAGAACCTATCCAACCATCGTAATTTACTTTTGCCTTACCTTGTCTACCTTTTTTTGTTGTAATGAGCAACACACCCGCAGATGCTCTTGAACCATAAATAGCAGCAGCAGCCGCATCTTTAAGTACATCAATGCTTTCAATATCAGCAGGATTTATATCACCAAGTGGATTATTTGCAGCATTCCCATTTCCAACATCACCTGAAAATGAAGGTATTCCATCAATTACAACGAGCGGGAAAGAACTTAAACTAATGGAGTTTACTCCTCTAATTCTTATTACCGGCGGATTATTTAATACACCATTGGGTATGGTAATACTTACCCCTGCAGCTCTGCCCGATAAGGCTTGATCAAAACTTTGAACTGGCAGATCTCTGATTTTGTCGCCGCTTATACTAGAAACACTTCCCGTAAGATCCTTTTTCTTTTGTGTACCATACCCTGTAACAACTACTTCTGTCATACTTTTTTCTAAAGTAACAAGCGTAATATTTATTGTTTGCTGATTACCTAGTGATTTTACAGCCGCTTCATAGTTTACAAATGAATAAGTTAAAACCTTTACACTTGAGGGTACTTTAATGCTGTACTTGCCACCTGCATCAGTTAAGGTACCTAATTTACCGTCTGCAGTAGTTACTGAAACGCCCACTAACGGCACCCCTTTTTCATCAGTTATTTTGCCATTTAGGGTCCGCTCCTGTGCCCATGCACTGAGAACAGAAAACAACAAAACAATTGTTGTGATTAATAATTTTCTCATAAATATTTAGTTTTTGATTTTAAGCAAATTAACAAATGAATTGCAATGTTGTTAAGAAATTCCTATTTTTTTTAAAAAAAATGATTTATTTCACTTTTTTATACGGCAATTTAAACAAGTGGTATAATTAATATTACCTTTTTTATGTGGATCTTAGAAATTACAAATATAAACAGCAATTATAGTATGTAGATTTTGCAAATAGCAACTGTTATTAAACTCAGGTTGTGCAGTAGTAATTTATTGCAGCTTCTTGCAAAAGCAGTTGGAACTTTACAGTTAAACCTGGATATTATAGTTGAAAACCTTCTTGCAATTTCAACTGAAAATTTTGGTTCAGGCATGTCAGCATATTTTTTGCTTAAAAATAGTTCACCTCTTCTTTTACAAAAAATAACCTCAACCACAAAGCTGTATTTCATTTAAAAGCCTCACAATATTTTCAGGTGTAAGGGTGATTAATAAAAATCAGGTTAAAATAATGTCAAAACTTTCAAATTTAAAACAGTGGGATAGGGTATGCAAAAAATTAAGTAAATTAAAAAGGGTTGCTTTTAGGCAACCCTTTTTTAAATATTTTTTGAAAATTGTTTAATCTATATCCCAAAATATTTTGGTTGTAAACACATCTACTGTACCCTGTGCTTTCACATTTTCTGTATTGCTACCTGCTTCTGTATTTGGATAAAACAGGCGAAATGGCCTTTTTGTACCTGTAACTGTTGATGCCTGTGGCGTATTAGGCAAATTGGTTCTTCTGTATTCTGTCCATGCTTCCAATCCGCTAAAGTTAACCAAGGCTAACCATTTTTGGGTTGCAATAGCTTGTAATTTATCAGTTGAAGCTGCCCAATCAGCATTTGCTTTACCACCAGCTAATAACGTATTGGCATTGGCTATAGCATTTGCCACACCCAAAGCACGAAAAGATTGACGAACACCATCTTCGTAATAAGATTGTGCTGTTCCTGGCAAAGTAACTGCCGGAAAACGTTGCTTAATTTCAGCTAACGAGAGTTGAATTTCACCAGCAGTCATTAAAATAAATGGTCTTCCAAATTCGCCTTTAACAAACAAACTTGGCCCTATATAGGAGGAAGCGGGAGCGGTATAACCAGACGATACTCCAAAAGGTACACCTACATAGTTGGCAATAATTTCTGGGCTATTACTAGTACCAGGCGTTGCGCCTCTTTCGCCACCTTTTGCATAAGCAATTCTTTTTAAACGTAAAGTGTCATCAGTACCTATTAACACATCGAACAAATATTTTGCAGGGCGTGGAAAACGAGCCAAAGCTCTTGTAGCACCATTGGCATCATACGCCCATCTGTCGTACATAGGGTTTGTTTTACCAGCAGTAGCAATATAGAATGTTGTACCACCAACGCCTACTTCTTTATTAGTGATAAATCCAGAACCTTCTGTTACAATCTTATTTATTTCTGTAGTGATATATGCTTCTTTACCTGCAACACGAGCCTGGTGAACCAGTAACCTTACTTTAAGAGAATTAGCAAACTGTATCCAACTGGTAGCATTGCCTTTAAAGATAATATCAGCTCCGCTGAAAGCACTTGCAAAAGCGGTTGCTTTTACATCTACAATAGCTTCATCCAACAGTTTAATAAGGTTTTCATAGATCACTTTTTGATCATCAAATTTAGGTGCAAGTGATGCAGCTCCTTTTAATGCATCTGAGTAAGGTATATTGCCATACATATCAACCAAAGCACTAAATATATAGGCCTTCATAATTTTTGCCGGACCTTTAAAATATTTCTGGTCATTTGCATCAGCATTATCAATTACGTATTGATAGTCCTGTAAATTATCATATAATCCATCCCAGTAATTAAAGTTACCATCTGTAAAATTATAGGAGAATGTTTCCGGACTTAAAATGTAAGAACTTGATTGTGTCCAATGGCCTGCCCAATAAGAGCCGGTTTCATTTGCATTGATGATATTGGTGGTAGTTGTATTCATTGCGTTGGTCAACACAAACGATGGTGTTGCAGATGGCAAACTGTTTGGATTGGTATTTATGTCTATCCAGCTTTTTGAACAGCCGATACCAATCACTGCCAATACTGCAATGAAGTAGATTGATTTATATTTCATAATAAATGTTTTTTTATACATGTTAAAAAGGTCTTAGAATGTAAGGTTTAAATTAAAACCGTATTGACGTGTAGGTGGGGTTTGCAACGTATTATTAATACCAATACCATTACCCGTTGTAAAACTAAACTCAGGATCTGTATAGAAGTTAGATTTATCTACAATAGTAAACAGGTTTCTACCATACAATGAAACACTGGCACCAGTAAAAATCTTCATTTTAGTAATTAAACTTGCAGGTACGTTATAAGAAAGATTTACATCTCTCATTTTAATAAACCAACCCGGTGTGGTAAAATTCTCAGAAATTCTACGGTAATGAGATACCCACAACTCATATTCAGATTCCTGCGCTTGTAGCGTAGTATTAGGTACTACTTTACCACTACCATCTAAATAAGCTGAATTAGGGAATACATGTGGTGTTCTTTCTTCTGTCCATTTTCCAGCACCTGTAAATGTCATCTGCCTGCCAAGATCACTGTAAATAACATTGCCACCGCGGTATTCAAAGTTTATTGCAAGGGCAAAATTACCATACGATAAACGGGAGGTTGCACCAACTATGTGGCGTGGTAAAGTACCGCCCCTGCCTGTTAATGACACATCTCTTAGTGGATACCCTGTAACCGGATCAACCAATCTCATACCAGAACCATCTGCTGCATATTTGTAACCGTCTGTTTTTAAAATTGGGAAACGTTGATCTTTAATTACATTGGTGTTGGCATAACTATAGCCACCTAATTGAAATTCATTTATACCGGGATATAAATCAACCGCTTTATTATCGTTGTAAGAATAACGAACACCTAGTTCCCATTTCAACTTTGATTTTTGAATAATCTGTACTCTTAAATCTGCCTCGTAACCCCAGTTTTTAGCTTCACCAACATTTATTAATAAGTTAGAGAAACCCGTTGTATTAGGCACCTTTACTGTAAGTACCTGTCCTTTTGAAGTTTGTGTGTAAGCCGATACATCTAAGCTAACCCTGCTTTTAAATAGTTGCAATTCACCCCCTACTTCGTAAGAAGTTACAAACTCAGGCTTTAGGTTTGCATCAGGCGATGTATTACCAACAGTTAAACCAACGGCATTGCCATAAGGAAAACCAGCTCCATTGGGGTAATTTAAGTCTAACCCATATAAGGGAATATTATCATTACCATTCTTATTGTAGTTCACCCTCAATTTAGCATAATTAAGTGTATTGCCTTTTAACGTGGGGAATGCATCAGTTGCAATAAATGAAAGTGCTACACCATAGTAAGGATAAGAATAAGCACTTGTTGGCCTGGTAGATTTATAAAACCTTGAGGTAACATCATACCGGAAAGTTCCGTTAATGATTAACCAATTTTTATAACTGGTAGTAAGATCGGCATAATAACCATACTTACGTTCCATTGTATTTGATTCACCACCTGTTAATTCACCTTGCCTGTTAGAAACATTGTAAACACCAGGCACCACAACTGAGTTAGAGTTTACAGCCATTTCCTTGGTAGATCTTTGGTAAATACTATAACCGAGTGTTAATTTATTGGAGAAATTGCCAAAATCCTTATCAAAACGTAATTGAAATTCATTGTTGATTACATTCTCTGTTTTTGTATAATCGCTAACAGCACCCAAATTATCAGTACCGGCACGATCAATACCATCATAATCATTAGCATAATCCCATGGAGCCGGAACATAAGCTGAGTTTTTAGCCCAATCTGAATGAAGAAATTTGCCTGTGGTATTTTTTTGTGTACGGGAATTATTCATTACACCTAAACGATTATAGAGTGCTAACCATTTAGATACCTTATAGTTTAAGTCGAAATTACCCTGCAAGTTAGCATCAGTATATTTTGTGCGATTATTGTCTTTATTAAAATAGGGATTATTATAATAATCGTTGTAATAACCATTAGGATTTGCAAATTTATTTGTTTGCCAGTCTCTTAAATTTGCCAACGGAATGTGTGCAGCCTGGTTGATTAAATCGTTGTAAAAATCAAAACTGGTTCTATCATAGCTTGCCTGTACATAAGAAGCAGTAAACCCTACATTTAATTTGCCATATTCTTTTGTAGAAGCTATCCTTACACTATTGCGATCACTTTTATCTAATGGAACAATTCCACTTATTCTGTTATTCTCTAAAGACATGTAAAAAGAACTAGTAGCATCTCCACCCTGGAAACTTACCTGGTTGTTAAGCGTATTACCAATATCAAAAGCTTTGCTTCTTGTATTTTTTATTGCAGCATAAGGTAAAATATTTTTACTGCCATCTTCCAACACCCGGCCAATAATTCTATCTTCTCCATTAAAAGCATCACCATATTGCTGGTTCTCAAATGGACGCCAGTTATCTTTCATTCTTTCAAGATAATCTGTTTTGTAACCACCTTGTCCGTAAGAATTAGCATAGTGCGAACCATTACCATATTTATCCTGAAACTTTGGGAGGAAACTGATTTGATCGAAATTGGTTGACAATGCATACGAAACTTTTAGTTTACCTTTTTCACCTTTTTTTGTAGTAATTACTATGGCACCATTAATACCGGCAGAGCCGTACAATGTAGCTGCCTGTCCACCTTTTAAAATGGTAACATTTTCAATATCATTTGGGTTGATAATAGACAGCACCGTTTGGGTGGTTTGCATACCATCCAATACAACCAATGCTTCGTTATTACCGGTTAATGAACGGTAACCACGTAAAACAACTTTAACCTGAGGGTCAACACTGTTATTAACATTGTAAACCGCTAAACCAGATACTTTGCCAGATAAAGCCTGTGCCAATTGAGGTGAACGTCCTACGTTTACATCCTCATTACTAATTTTAGCATAAGAATATCCAATGTCTCTCGATTTTTTGCGGATACCTTGTGCTGTTACAACAACCTCATCAAGATTACTATCTTTACCATTAAGGGCTACCACAATTGTAGTACTATTACCAACTTTAATACTTGCAGTAGCAAAGTTTACAGATGTAACAGAAAGTATATCCCCTGTAACAACATTAATTTTATAAGCACCATTTTGGTCTGCTGCTACAGTTTCACCGCTTTTTGTTTTAATGGTAGCCCCGGGTACCGGATTTCCTTTTGAGTCTGTTACTTTACCCGTAATAACACGGGTTTGAGCAACCACTACTCCAAATGACAGCATTGCTATCATCATCATAATCAATAGTTTTTTCATGTGTTGTTAGTTTTGATTTTTTAAAGAATTCGTCTAAAAAAATTACGTTTTGTTTACTATTAACCACATAAAGGAACGATTTGATTTAACAACTGCAAATTTTTTGTTAAAATATGCTAAATATTTTGCCAAAATATTAGAATATCGAGCAAATTAACTATATACAATTTATTATTATACGGCTTATTTATTGCGATTACATTAATTATTCGAAAATTCGTTAACGAAAATTTAACCTTTTGCTAATTTTTTAATAATGAACGAAATTTTTGATTTGCATAATATTTTTAAGAAAAATGAGTTTACCTATTATAAAAACTTGTTATTTGGGGAAGTATTGCTAAAAAAAGAGTCGATTCTTAGTCTGGAAAACCACAATAATCACGAAACAAGTATTTAGCAGTTGCATTGGTACTAAGTTGCCCTTGCAGTATAAAAACAATGGAAACGGTAGATATCTATCCAGGTGCAGTAATTTTACAGGAAAATGGAGGGACTATTATTATTGTACTTAGTATAGTTACCCCTGTTGATGTACTTATAACAATAAATAAAAAACCACCCCATTTTATTAGGGTGGTTTCTTATTTATTAAAATTAAAAAAATTACTTAGGGTTAACTAGCGGAGCGCTACCGGCACCTGCAGGGTTGTAAGTTAATTCATTACCGGGTACATCCCAATAATCTAAATAACCATAATTAATGATTTCATTT
>Ga0136636_10000819_pt1 | contig 17112 bp, 11 predicted proteins | sample AntDrymUQ8522106_2_FD_104653 | JGI IMG/M metagenome (GOLD analysis project Ga0136636, IMG submission 104653) | Polar desert sand microbial communities from Dry Valleys, Antarctica - metaG UQ852 (21.06) | ecosystem: Environmental > Terrestrial > Soil > Desert | place: Antarctica: Dry Valley... | reverse complement strand
TATCGATCAATGTACGCAGAAGTTGTCGTTCATTCTGAATGGTTTCCAGATACCTTTTGCTTTCGGTGATGTCCTGTATAGCCCCGTGCATTCTGATGGGGTTCCCTTTTTCATCAAATTCAAGTTTTCCTGTACCAAAAACCCAGCGTTCAGCACCATCGTTAATACGGATTATTTTATATTCATGTTCAAAAGAAATTCTTTCCTTTATAACATATTCATGATAAGCAACTATTTTTTCGCGGTAGTCAGGATGAATAAAGCCTGCCCAACCTTCTATAGTATGAGGATATGTTTGGTCTATTCCAAATATTTTATAAAATTCCGGAGAGCATTTCCAAAAGCTTGTTCCTATTTCATTTACATTCAGATTTGTTGAATAGGAACAAATATGTGCCACAGATTGCGAATTGCGCATCATTTCTTCGCTTTCAAACAATGCATGTTCGGCCTTTTTTTGTTCGGTAATATCAGCAAAAATGCAATGGGTTTGCTTAAAATGACCCAATTCGTCATATCCAATTTTCCCTTCGTATGATACAGTAATGATTTTACCATCTTTGCGCACCATTTCAAACTCGTAATTGTGGATTTCGCCAACAGCAACAAAATCGGCAAACCTGTTTTTGATAAGTTCAGCAGATTCCGTAGTCATAAATTCACCAAAATGATGGCCAATGACTTCATCTTTTCTTGAATAGCCCATTGTTCGCAACCATACAGGGTTCACATCAATTAACCTTGCCTGCGGGTCGAGTGACTGGTAACTTAACGGGGCATTTTCGAACAATAGCCTGAATCGTTTTTCGGTCTCGATCAATGCTTGCTCTGCACGCCGTTCCTCTGTCTGATCGCGAAACACCAAAACAACACCTACAATTTCGCCTTTTTCGTTTCGGATGGGAGCTCCGCTGTCAGCAATAGGGTGTTCAGTGCCATCTTTGGCAATGAGCAGAGTATGATTGGCCAGTCCGACCACAACTCCTTCGCGCAGAACTCTCCGGGCAGGTATTTCAACCTGTTCACGTGAGTCTTCATTGATGATGGAAAATACTTCTTCCAGCGTTTTTCCAACTGCTATTTCCTGTTGCCATTGGGTAAGATGTTCGGCTACCCCATTCATCAGTTTCACCCTGCCATTGGCGTCAGTGGTTATTACCCCGTCGCCTATGCTATACAAGGTGGTTCGGAAACGTTCTTCGCTTTCGAGTAATGCTGCTTCTGCCTGATTTCGCTCGTTAATAAAGCGCGCTTGCTGAATGTTTTGATAGGCCATTCGAGAGAGTTGCCCCGACATGGTGAACAAAACTTCCGAAACCTTTCGAAATTGATTTTTTGACATTGATGCGACCTCCGAATAGGCTTTCATGAATTCCTGTTCATCGGCTCCTATCTTTCTGGCATATTCTCTCAGTTCCTGTTCATTCTGACTTTCGTCGCGAACCTGCCCAATCAACCAGTGTGCCACATGCAATCCGCCAACAGTAATGCTCGAACCGGCATCCCACAAACCACCACTCAGGCAAGGTTGAATGACCGGATTATTCGGATTGTGTTTTCCCAAAACCGAATCGGAGTACATGCAATTTTTTAATCCTATTTCGGTATCCCTAATAATATCGTTGCACAATCTGCAAAAATTACTGGGTTTGGTTATTGGTGTTCCATCCGGCTGTGTAATAATGGAGGCTAAACCAAAAGCATCGGCAAATTGATCTTGCAGCTTTTGAATTTCTGGAAGATCAAACAGTTCGCTAAAATCAATCCCTTTCCCATCTTCCAAAGGCTGAGTTAAAGCAGCAATCCTATTCCCTAAATCTTTTTCAGCTTTCTTTCGCCGGGCAACCTCAGTCTGAAGCTGATTGTTCGACTCTTTCAACTCGATGGTTTGCTGCTCCAGCAGGATGCGTATTTGTGCCAAATGGATATGGTTTTTAATTCTGGCAAGTACTTCTACTTTTCGGAAAGGTTTCGTAATAAAATCAACACCCCCAAGTTCAAACCCTTTTAATTTAGATTGTTCATCAACCAACGCGCTAATGAAAATAACCGGAATATTACAGGTAGCCGGATTAGCTTTTATCTGACGGCAAACTTCGAAACCATCCATTTCGGGTATCATAATATCGAGAAGGATGATCCCTGGCAATTGCGCTTTGATGCTCATTAAGGCCATTTCGCCACTACTGGCCTGACGAACAGAATAACCATCAGCGATTAAAATCGCAGATAAAAATTTGGCATTTTCGTCGGAATCATCAACAATTAATACATCATTGTTCTGATTTTTATCTAATAGATCTTTAGTCATTTTTAGTCTCCTTATCGTTTTCGATTTGAGTAATTTAAATCTTGCCTATTGTGGCTGGAAAAAATTTACCGGACAACAATATAATTTCAAGTTTAAATATGTGTAAATATTTTGGATTAACCTTTTTTATTGTTTGAATAATCAAATTGTGTTTGGGCGAATGAGATATTTTGAACTAAATTTGGCCGAAACCACTTAATTTTAAAACATAAACGATGAAACTTTTGCTAATCAGTAACTCAACCATGCCGGGTGAAGCCTATCTGGACTATCCCAAACACGAGATCAAGAGATTTTTAGGCGACAAACCTTTAACAGTTTTATTCATCCCTTATGCGGCAGTTACTTTTTCGTTTGGATTGTATGAGCAGAAAGTTGCTGAACGATTTGCTGAACTGGGTTTTCAGGTCAAAAGTATTCATCATTTTGATGATCCGGTGGAGGCAGTGAATCAAGCTGAAGTGATTGTTGTAGGTGGTGGAAATACCTGGCAACTGGTTCGAATGCTGCACGATAATCGGTTGATGGAATGCATCCGCGAAAAAGTATTGGGTGGAACTCCATACATAGGCTGGAGTGCCGGTTCGAACGTGGCTTGCCCCACATTGAGGACGACCAACGATATGCCCATCATTGATCCAAAAGGTTTTGACACGACCGGGCTGGTGCCTTTCCAGATCAATCCGCATTACCTCGATACCAATCCGGAAGGCCATGGAGGTGAAACCCGCGAGCAGCGTATCGAAGAGTTTTTGGAAATTAATCCTGAAGTGTATGTGGTAGGTTTACGCGAAGGAACCATGTTTCATGTTGACAATGAGAATATTAGATTGATAGGGAATCGTAATGCCCGAATTTTCAGGAAAGGAACAAATCCGGTTGAATTGAATCAGAAAGATGATTTTTCATTCCTGATGAAATAGTGTTCTGGAATATTTCATTTTGAATAAATCTATTCAAGATACTGATTAGGAGCAGTAAAATCAATATCTTTAACGACTTTTTTGCTTGTGTAATAAAGTGTTTTTTGTCTAAACTATCTAAAATCCAACATGATGAAAGATCAAATCAAAAAATATCTTGGATCAATTAAACCTGCCAAACTTGCCTTTTACTTATTTGGCGTTGGCTCAACAATTTGGTTTTTGATCCGAGTAATCCCCAAACCCAGCAGAGCCTCCTATCCCTGTATGAAAGCATCAGCTCCATTTATGTCAGCATTTGTTCTCTACCTGATCGGACTTGCTTCAACAATTTACCTTTTCAAAGAAGAAAAGGGAAGGTTATTTCTGCTGAAAGGAGTGCTTGGAGTTGTGTTTGTTGGTTCGCTACTGTTCTCTTTTCAGGGGTTGGCTCCCAGCAGCCAATTCTCAATCGTCGATGCTTCCTATTTCAAGGCCAATGAACCCATTGGTGTCGCTCAGGGAATTTTCCCCGGACGGGTGGTTTGGGTTCACGATCGCAAAGCAACGGACTCCATCATGGCCAATACTTCCAGTGATTTTTGGGCGCAGGATAAAAACTGCAATCAGCAATTGGTAGACTCCATGCTTGCTTCCGGAATACGAAGAATTGGTGGAAAATCAAATGTTAAAGAAGCCTGGGATGGAATTTTTAAATATTTTAATTCAAAACATGACAAAGGTTTGGTGGGATATACACCCGGCGAAAAGTTTGCAATTAAGATTAACCTGACCAACTCTGCTGTTAATCCTACTACTACAGATCCAAAACGAATGGATGCCTCTCCTCAGATGGTATTGGCAATTCTACATCAACTCATTGAAGTGGTCGGAGTTCCTCAGGCAGATATTTGGATTGGTGATAGTTACCGGAAATTCAGGAACGATTATTACAACAAATGCCACGTCGTTTACCCGGATGTTCATTATGTGGATGGAGTTGGAGGTAGCGGCCGAGAACAAACCAAACCTTCTGAATCGCAATTGCTACAGTTTTCTGATGGGCAAGAAACTTCTTCAATCCCGCAACATTACGTGAATGCAACCTATTTCATTAATATTCCGTGTTTAAAATCACACGACTCGGCAGGTATCACGCTTGCTGCAAAAAACCATCAGGGATCGGTACTGCATGAAGGTGATTCGCCCGCCGGGCAATCAGCCGGGTATATGCACTATTGTTTCCCTCAAAATAACACGAAAACTGATCAGTTTCGGCATGTTGTTGATTATATCGGACATGAGGAATTAGGTGGGAAAACCTTGCTTTATATAGTCGATGGACTTTGGGCCGGAAGAAGTTGGGAAGGGTTTCTGGAAAAATGGAAAATGGCTCCGTTTAACAATGATTATCCATCTTCCATTTTTATGTCGCAAGATGCTGTAGCCATTGAATCGGTTGGATTCGATTTTTTACTTACTGAATATGCATCAAAACCAGCGAATCAAAAATATCCGTATATGACTGGGGTGGATGATTATATAAAGCAGGCTGCCGATCCGGCGAAATGGCCAAAAGATATTCAATACGATCCTGAAAATGATGGAACACTTCTGAAAAGTCAAGGCGTTTACGAACACTGGAACAATGCAACTGAGATGAAATACAGCCGCAATCTGGGTTCAGGAAATGGCATTGAGTTGGTGAAATATTCTTCACTTGCTTCGGATAATTATGCGAGTGAAATTACCACTGCCATTTCTGGAAAGAACGTTGCTGATTTCAAGATATTTCCAAATCCTTTTGTTGATCACATCCGAATTGATGCAGGAAACGAGCAGGGTCTGAACCTGAATATTTATAATCTGAAGGGTCAGCTTATTTTTGATACCAAAATGAATAAATCATACACCTGGAATGGATCTTCTCAAAATGGATCAAAAGTTCCAAAGGGAATTTACCTGATCAGGCTGACCGAAATAAATTCAGGGGAAATCGTGTGGACTGAAAAAATAATTTGTAACCAACCATAATCTATGTTCATGTTTAATCGAATGCAAATATTTTTCAAATCGATAAGTCAAACGAAACTGGCCTTTATTATTGTAGGAATTGGCTCGACTGTTTGGTTTTTAACGCGTGTGATTCCAAAACCTTCACGTGCAGGCTATCCTTGTATGAAAGCTGCCGCTCCAATCATGTCAGGCTTTGTCATTTACCTACTCGCTTTGGGAGGATCAGTGATGCTGTTTAAACGAACATGGTCAAACCTCAAGCAAGCCCGTTATTTGTCTGCTTCTGTTGCGTTTATTGGGTTTTTGGCGATTATTGTCGCTTTCAATTTCAACGATGCGAAACAATCTATCGCAAACAACAACCTGGTTAACTCTGAATTACCCGATGGTCCAAACAATCCGATGGGTGTGGGGCAAGGGATTTTCCCCGGTCGCGTGGTTTGGGAGTGGAACATCGCAGCAACAAGAGAAGCATGTCCAAATACAAGCCTTTCAGACTGTTTCTTTCAGGCAAAAAATAACAATCAGGATACCATTAACAAAATGGCCAATAATTCCATCAAAAAACTTTCAGGTAAAAAAACTGTGAAGGATGGCTGGGATGCAATTTTTCAGAATTTCAATGCAAAAAAAACCGGTACTCCTTCAGGATATGTAACCGGAGAAACGATATTTATTAAAGTGAATAACGGTCAAGCCGGCTGGGCCATTAATACATCCGATTTGTCGGTAAAAGAATCCTCTCCAATTGCTGAAACAACTCCATTCACCGTATTGGCCATGCTTACACAATTGGTTGACTCATGCGGAATTCCTCAGGAAAAGATATACGTAAGTGAGCCAATGACACACCTTTACAAACATTTGTATGATGTGCTTCATGCAAAATATCCCAATGTTAAATATCTCGATAAAGACAATAAAACCTCATTGGGCCGGACTCGGATTTCGGGTTGGCATACTGATGCAATTTACTACTCTGATGGCGGAAGCGATATGCCCGATGCGATTTCTGATGCTTTATGCAACGAAATGTACAATGCCAATTACCTGATCAACATTGCCGCATTAAAAGCTCATGCCCGTGGAGGAGTTACTTTAGGAGCCAAACTGCATTTCGGTTCGCATGGTTCGCATAATGGTGACTGGGGCTCATTTCACCTGCACGATGGGTTGATCAATACTGCTCAGGGTAACGATGTTATTGATGGTACTTCGAGAGTAAATTACGGAATGTACAGGGTTCTGACCGATCTGATGGGACATGAGAAATTGGGTGGGAACACAGTTCTTTTCGTTGTTGATGGATTATGGGGTGGTATTGAGGCAACTGACCGGGGTGTTAAATGGAAATCTGCACCATTTAATAACGATTGGCCAAATTCACTGTTCTTGTCACAGGATGATGTGGCACTTGAATCGGTTTGTATCGACTTTTTACGTGCTGAAGCTAAAGTAAACACTGCCTTTCAAAACAGACCTTTCTTTCCGGCGGTAGACGATTATTTGCACCATGCCGCAGAAAAGAAGAATTGGGCGAAAGGAATTATTTACGATCCTGAAGGCGATGGTACCGAAATGGCGTCGAGCTTGGGTGTACACGAACACTGGAACAATGCCACCGACAAGCAATACACACGGAATCTGGGTACTGGAAATGGTATCGAACTCATTTCCTATAAATCTGTTCTGACAAGTAATCAGCCAGTAACGCAGGTATCCGAATTTAAGTCTTATCCGAATCCATTTACCGAAAGTGTCCGGATTGAGGCACGCAGCAATAATCGGTTGAATCTAAATATTTATAATACTTCAGGAGAGATGGTTTTTAAAACCGAGATGAGTAAATCGTATAATTGGAACGGCACTTCGCAAAGCGGATCAACATTACCCAAAGGAATTTACCTGATTAAACTGACCGATAAGAATTCCGGTCAATTGGTCGGATCTGAAAAAGTAGTTTGTAACAGAAGATAGGAAACTTCGCACATTTGATTCGTGCAATCAATTGAAAGTTAAAACTTAAAGGAAAGAATAGTATTAAAAACTCGTTTTATGAAACAATTTAAATTTCTCAGAATAATTGCGCTGACTACCATATTCGGCTTGTTTATAAGCTGTGATAATAATGATGAACCCATTGATGAGCCATTCCAAATGCCATCGAAGGTGATCAACAAGATTGTAATTGATAAGGACGGTGTAAAGTGGTTTGCTACCGAAAAAGGTGTTGTAAGTTATGATGGCGCCAAATGGACAACTTTTAAAGATAATAAAGGCCCAAAAACCGATCCGATTGCCGATTTAGCTTTTGATGCTGCAACCGGGATCAGTAAATTATGGCTTGCAAGTAATGTTGGAGCGTCTTCGTTTGAGTTTGGAGCTACATCAATTTCGGTTCTGAATTATAAAAAAGCGAATTCAGGAATTATGGATGATAATATTTCAGCTATTGGTGTTGATGCCAACAATGTGAAATATTTTGGAACGTCGGTTGGTTTATCAATATTCAAAGGCACTACATGGGATAAATACCTTGGAAGGAAAGGCGATGGAGAAATTTTGTCTAAATATAAGATTAGTGCAATTTCGACTGCTAAAAATGGTTTTGTTTATGCTGCTACAGAGGGAGGTGGTATTTCGAAGTTTAAATATACTGATGCAATTTCAGGAGCGACTACCTTAAATAAACCATGGGCCAATGGTCTTCCATCGGATACGATTTACTCCATGATTGTTTACAATGATACTTGCCAATGGTACGGAACAGATAAAGGGGTTGCACACCACTCAAGTGAATACACTAAAGAGAGCTGGTCTACTTTTACCAGAACTGACGGACTTATTTGCGATACAGTTTATGCTATTGCCAAAGACGGTTCAGGAAATATTTGGTTTGGTACTCACAAAGGAGTATCTAAACTCCATATGAGCATTGACACAACATGGACAAGTTATACCACCAAAGATGGTTTGATTTCGAACAAAGTGAATGCGGTTGCTGCCGATGTTGACGGTTCAATTTGGTTTGGAACCGATGAGGGAATTTCTAGTTTGGCGAATGGCAAATGGACGAAGTTTTAAGCTCACTCCCAAAGTTTTTAATTTATTTTAAAGGATAATCTTTATGAATTTTCGCTACCAATTTTTGTCTTTCCTCTTTATTCTATTCTCAATAAACTCATTCGCTCAAACCCAAAAGGATACGATTTTCGTTGTCAAATCTATTGACCCGTTAGTCGTTGATGGTTCTGACAGTGATGCCGTGTGGTCGAAAACTAATTGGCATCCGATAAGTAAGGTTTGGCTTCCTACATATAATGGAAAGATGGCTGCTGGCGATTTTGCGGGTAAATTTAAAGTGGCGTGGGACAGCGATTACCTTTATATATTAGTCGAAGTTATTGACAATATGATTTCGGATGATTATGCCAATCCGCTTGAAAACTGGTGGGACGACGATTGTTTGGAGGTTTTTCTGGATGAGGATCGCTCGAAAGGCGACCATTTGAAAAACAACAATGCTTTTGCCTATCATGTGAGCACCAAGTATGACGCCATTGACATGGATGCCTCAGGAAAAGGAGTGAATTACAAGAACAACCTGAAAGTTGTAATGGACACCATTGGGACGCACACTTACCTGTGGGAAATGGCCATCAAAGTTTATAATTCGAAGTTTGCAATTAGTAATCCGGAAGCAAGCCGCGTAAAGCTTACAGCCAAGAAATTGATGGGTTTTTCGATTGCATATTGTGATAATGATGAGACAAAAGCCCGGGAAAACTTTATTGGGTCGATGGATATGACAGCAGCCACTGCAAACGACAATTACATCACTGCTGATTATTTTGGGTCAATGTTACTGGTTGATAAGATAGATATTACTCAGGCTGTGTCAATCAAAAGTAATCATGATGAGCTTGTACGTGTTTTTCCGAATCCGGCAACAAACCAAATCAACATTTCCAGTTTAAATGATAATTCAGAAGTACTATCATTCGAAGTTCGCAGTATCACCGGAGAATTGTTAAAATCAGGTTCATTTAAAACCCGGAATCAAATCATCCAAATCGGTGATTTGATTCCGGGAATGTATTTTATGACAGTTACAGCCGGAAAAGATCGTCAGACCGTGCGATTTATTAAACGGATGTAATATTACTTCGGGGTAAAGACTACGGTATCCCAGAACACGACTCCCCAACCGGTACAAACCAGTTTAACTTTATGAGTCTCGGTTTTTGTCCAGATCTGTTCACCAAAATCCATTTTGGTTGCCGATAATCGGGCATTCAGGTTAGCCGCAACACGAACATCATCGATATAGGCATCAAAGATTGGAAGGTCATCACCTCCGGTCCAGATGTTGGCAGTCACAACATAATGACCTTTCATGATCTTTTCTGTAGTGATTTCGATGGTCCAGAATCCAAGCATAGAGAGAGCATCATTGTGGGCAATCGGAGTTCTCCCATGATTTGGTTTGTAGTAATAAAGCAGGTAGTCACCTTCCCATTTGATGTTTTTAAAAGTAGTTTGACCATTGGCTCCAGACCACTTCATATAGTATTTCCCGATATAATCACCTTGCTGAATGTCAAAATAATCAGTAGTTTCCTGTATAAACACACTAGGCTCGGGTTCAATCACAGGCAGTAAATTGTTAATGACATGGATCGCTCCGTTTTTTGCAGGAACATTTGATTGCGGGACATAGAAACCGGTATACTTCTTTGTTTTAGAGATATAGTTGATTTTGTAGTCGGTGTCTACAGTCATCGATACATTATTGTCGTGCGATAATATCGGGTACAACTGTGAATTTAAGTCGGAGAGATAATGGGTTCCGTTGAGACAATGGTATTCGATGTAACGATAAAATGGATTATTCAGGTAAGTTAAACTATCAGGATTTGCACCGGTCCATTTAATCAGATCATCAATGTTATTAATCCCTTTTCGCTGATAAAGTGAATCTGGTACTGCAAGCAAAGTAAAACGGGTACGTGCAGTCCGGTTTCCGTAAGGAAATGAAATAAGTTGCAGGGTGTCTTTAATTCCTGTGAGTTTCAGCCCTTCTGAAAATATTTTAAAGGCAGGATTTTCCGACATCATGGTATAAAGGTCCTTTTTAATGGGATCAAGAACATGATCTATGGCATGTGCATACCCATTGGCAAGGCGAACATCCCGGTCGATAATTTTCGAATATTTATTGAGAATGATATCAGAGCCTTCAAATTCAGTCACCAAAAAATCGCCAATAGCATTGGTGTCACGTAGTGCTCCAAGGCCAATATCACCAGTAGAAATTTCATTGGTTATCAGGTGATTCCGAACCAAAGTTTGAAGAGTCGCATCATCAAAATCGGTTAAACCAGTTTTGCCTTTTTCCTTGTAATAAGCAAACATGGCATCGTTAGTTGGAAGCATGATCGTGTAGGGGCCACGAATACCCAAAAGAGCTTCAAGTCCGGTCATTTCAACCAGTTTCGCAAACTCAGAGTATTCCTCATGGGTTTTGATGTAATCGCTGGCCACCTGATTGACAGAATCGACTTTCCAAAGCGTTGGTTCTTGGGTACAGGAACTAAAAAAGAGGATGGTAAGAAGCAAAGTGAAGACAACAATTTTGTATTTGCCCAATGCAATAAGTATAGAAAAATTTTTCATGGATTATGAATTTAGTAGTTAGTAGGGCAAAAGTAAGTATTAATTTATGATTCCTAACACATTGTATTTAAGTTAAAAAAAGTCAAGACATCATTTCCGAACATTTTAATTCGATTTAATCAGTTTGCATTCCGATACTTTTACTCCATTCTGTTGCATAATCAAGCAGTATTCTCCTGAAGCCAGTTTGTGGTTGAGCGACCAGTTTAGTTCTCCTGTGAGAGATTGCAAATTTTCGATTTTTTGATTTTCAATTAGGTTTCCTTTCAGATCGATTAGTAAAAATTATACGGCAGAATGCTCTGTATTTAAAGGGTATTCTATCCAATTTATCGCGATCAAGTTTTTGCAGTTGTGGCTGGTTTCTGGGCATAAACGCCCATCGCAAAACCCATGATCGAAGCTCTAAGCAATATATTTTGAGTATTCAGCATCGTTAGTTTTGTTTCTGATTTCTGTTTATACCGCCAGTAATTTCCTTGACTTTATTGAAAAATGCTTTTTTACGTTCCGAATGAATGCCCCAGTCAACCGGAACTGTTTGGTAGCCTTCTTTGAAATCGGTTTCACCCGGGAAACGGAAATCGAAATACCCCCAGGAGCAATAATTTTTAACTGAAACTGTGAAATTGTTGTTTTCCTGGTCAAAATCGAAATGATCATCTTCGTTGATAATGACGGGCATGGTGCGGTATCCATCCACTTTCCGGGTGTCGTCGATCAGTTTTTGAATCTGATCAGGATTTTCACCACCGTTTCCATGAATGAGTATAAAATCGGATGCTTTCACCACATTGGAGACCGGCACTGTCAAACCCCAATAACTTGTACCAACCAGAAACCGAGTCCCATTTCGTTCCATGCCTTTCACCAAATCAAGTAGTTCGTGAATTCGGTCAGGTTGAAGAATTGGATGATCATAGTCTTTCGGATTGGTTTCGTTGGCAATTTCGATGATTACGTTCCGGTACTTTTTTTCGAACAACCAGTTTACCAGATTTTTAGTGGCATTGATTACCGCAGCTTCATCGGTTAAATTCTGATCCTGACCAAAATAGAAAATTCCTAAAATCACCACCATCTGTAATTGGTCTGCTTTTTTCAAAATATTGTCAAGCCTTGTCATATAAGGTTTCAGAAGCGAACCATCGGGATTGAACCCCGGATTCAGACATTTCGAACTACCATATCCAACCGGACTGCCGCCTTGCATGTTCAGGGTAAAACAATTTAATCCGTATGAATTCCACTCGGGCATGGCAGCAACAAACTCTTTGTTGTTGCGCTTTGCATCCCATTTTTTGGTATCGGGATAGGCAAATGATGCCAGTGGTGTTGGGTTCAAATCGTCGAAAATACCTTGTACCATGCGTGAATTGATGAGCAAACCTTCCACTTTATGCCCTTGCCAGTAACGTCCTTCGTAACTTGGTTTTCCGTTGATATAAAACTGGTCGCCCTTGATTTCAACTGTGGTTTGAGCTGTAGCCCAACTAATGCCAAGTCCCCAGATGATAAGAATTAGATTAATTTGTTTGGTCAGTTTCATTTTGTATTGTTTATTTTAATATTCTTTTTTCAACCCCTTCTTTGGTGATTTTCACCGGCTTAATAAAATCCTTTTCATCGAAATACATCCGGTCGATGCAGGTTTCGCGGTGGTTTCCATCGGTTTCAGTTAATGGCCGGCGGTGATAGACAATGTACCAATCGTCTGTTTTAGGTATGTTTATAACCGAATGATGTCCTGCTCCCCGGGCTACCGTTTCGTCTTGCTGAAGTACTTTTCCTATCCGCTTAAACGGACCAAAAGGCGAATCAGCGATGGCATAGGCCACCGAATAATCAGGACCAGTCCAGTCGCCTTCGCTCCACATCAAGTAATATTTGTTGTTCCGGATAAACATGAACGGTCCTTCGACATAGTTTTCAGGAGTGATTTCCTTATAAACCGAACCATCGGGATAAGGAATTAATCCGGTAAAATCGTCTTTAATCTGCACAATATTGCAATGCCTCCAGCCGCCGTAAATGAGGTAGTATTTTCCGCTTTTATCGTGAAAAATGAACTGATCGATGGGCTGCGCGCCATTGGCAATGTCGTTGATGAGCGGTTTACCCAGATAATCGGTAAACGGTCCGCCGGGATTGTCAGCTACAGCAATGCCAATACCACCTTTCTGTTCGCTCGTTTTAATGTCGTTGGCTCCGAAAAACAGGTAATATTTATTGTCTTTTTTGATGATGGATGGCGCCCATAACGAATAGGCTGCCCATTTTACATCTTTCACATCCAAAACATGTGAATGCTTTTCCCAGTGAACCAGGTCTTTAGATGAAAAGGCATTGAAAAACGTTTGCATCAGAAAAGGAGTCCATGGTTTATTGTTTTTTCGCTCGTTTTTTTGCCAATCGGTCAGGAAACTCGATGTATCCCGAACTTCGGAATGCGCCGAATAGGTTGGATAAATCCAATACATATCTCCAAAAATAATGGCTTCCGGATCGGCGTACCACCCTTTAAAAACGGGGTTTCCGCTTGTTTGTGTTTGCGAAAACGATGAACTGTAAATTAGTAAAGCGAACAGTAAGAATTGTGTTTTTTTCATCTGAAGTAAATGTTTTTATTGGTTTGATTGAACATGTTATTGGATCAGTAAAAATGAGGTTAGTATGTAATAAGTTCTGTGCGAGTGAACCGGCATTGATGAGGACTTTTCATAATTTCGGAATGCGTTTAGGTTTTTTAGCTGATCAAAGATAAGGGAAGATATTTTCAATCAAACTCTGTGTATCTTTATACTGAAAATTATTTATTGGCAAATACTCCTGAAAGTCTGGGCATGAGATCAGTTTTTGCATATTTATTGTTTTTTGGCATTGGTTTGAGTTCCTTTTCTCAGACAGGTTCCAATCTGAAGTTCATTTTTGTTCCTCATCCACGAAGCGAAAACAAAACTGTTCAGAGTGTTTTGCCTGAAATCGAAAAGATCGATTTTTCGCTGTATGACATGACTTTACTGGGCGGGGACCTCACTTATTACACCAGCATCAACCGCACATCGATGGATTATTGCGACAAGCTTTTCAATCTGAAAAGTCCGAACACACTGTGGGCAATGGGAAACCATGATCTGAACAGCCGAAGTCTCATTCAGGAATATACAGGCAGGCCACTCTTTTATGCCTTCTACCGCGATCACATTACTTTTTTTGTGCTCGATACCGAACAGAATGCGAGTGGCTTAACCAAATCAATCATTTCAGGCACTCAGTTGGAACTGCTGAAAATGGTTACAGATACCATTTCAAAATCGGATTACCTGATTGTTTTGCACGGACGTTTGCTCTGGATGATTGGCAACGATGATTTCAAAACCCGGCTTGATTCGGTTGCCGAAAGCACCAAACAGCTTGTAAGCACCAATTTCTATCCGGATGTTTTTCCACTGCTTCAAAAGGTAAAAGCGAAAGGAGTGCGGGTGATCTGTCTGGGTGGTGATAAGTCAAAAATTAATATTGACTATTCTCCGGAAGACAGTATTCATTTTTTAGCATCGACCATGGCTCCCGAATTTACTGACGACCAGAATGATGTGATGGTTTTCAATTACGACATCGGGAACCATGAATTGAGATGGGAATTTGTTTCGCTGACCAACATCGGGAAGAAAATTCCGGATGCTCTCTCTGAATTCAATTCAGAAATGGAATCGGTTTTAAAAGTTTGGGCGACTTCAGGTTTGCATCAGATCAATGTTCGGATTCAATCTAAAAGGAATGACGAAGCGCTGATTCAGATTTATTCGGTTAACGGGCAGCTTATCCAATCACTAGAGATAAAACCAAACGAAATAAATTCGATTTCCCTGAAAAAATCAGGAATATATTTTGTAAAAGCCTCGGTTGATCAAGTTCTTGTTTCCGGGAAAGTAGTCGTTCATTGATAAGTGAACCATTATTCACAAAAAAGGCTGAACCTCGCGGAACAGCCTTTTATATTTTATGTAATAACGGATGATTTATACAACTCCCTGAGAAATCATGGCATCGGCAACTTTGATGAATCCACCAATGTTGGCGCCTTTTACGTAGTTGATGAACCCATCTTTTTCGGTTCCGTATTTGACACAGGTTTCATGAATGTTGATCATGATCTGGTGCAAACGGGCGTCCACTTCCTCGCGCGACCAGGGCAGGCGCATCGAGTTTTGCGACATTTCCAGACCTGAAGTAGATACACCACCGGCATTAGCAGCCTTTCCCGGTCCATAAAGAATTTTTGCTTTAATATACACTTCAACGGCTTCAGGAGTTGATGGCATGTTGGCACCTTCAGAAACTAAATAGCAGCCATTTTTTATCAGTTCTTTGGCATCGTTTTCATTGATTTCGTTCTGTGTAGCACATGGGAAAGCTGCATCACATTTGATTCCCCATGGAGTCTGTCCTTCGAAATACTGAACTTTGTATTTGTCAGCATATTCCTTGATGCGTCCGCGACGGATATTTTTCAACTCCAGCACAAAAGCCAGTTTTTCTTCGTCGAAACCGGCAGGATCATATACAAATCCCAACGAATCGGACATGGTAACCACTTTTGCGCCCATCTGAATCAGTTTTTCAACGGCATATTGCGACACGTTTCCAGAACCGGAAACTGTTGCAATTTTACCATTCAAGTCCTGTCCGCGGGTTTTTAGCATTTGGTCGGCAAAGTAAACAGCGCCGTAACCGGTTGCTTCCGGACGGATCAAGCTTCCGCCCCATTCAATCGCTTTGCCAGTCAATACGCCGGTAAATTCGTTCCTGATGCGTTTATATTGTCCATACAAAAAGCCGATTTCGCGACCACCAACACCGATATCACCAGCAGGAACATCGGTATCAGCGCCAATAAAGCGTTGAAGTTCAGTCATAAAACTCTGGCAAAAACGCATGACTTCATTATCCGATTTTCCTTTGGGATCGAAATCAGAACCACCTTTTCCACCACCCATCGGCAGAGTGGTCAGGCTGTTTTTGAATACCTGTTCGAACGCTAAAAATTTCAGGATACCCAAATTCACCGTTGGGTGGAAACGCAGACCGCCTTTGTATGGGCCAATCGCGCTGTTCATCTGAATACGGAAACCGCGGTTTACCTGGATTTCGCCATTGTCGTCGACCCAGGGAACGCGGAACATCATCACCCGTTCGGGTTCTACCATGCGTTCCAATACTTTGGCATAGTGGTATTTAGGGTTTTCTTCGATGAAAGGCATCAGCGACTCAACCACTTCTTTTACTGCCTGATGGAATTCAGATTCTCCAGGGTTTTTGGCAATTACTTTTGCCATAAACTCGTTAACTCTTACGTTTAAAATGTCAGCCATTGTAGATTTTTTTAGATATGATTTTTAGGATTTGTTCCTGAATATTCGAAGTCTATCCGATTCTTCAACTAGTTTTCGATGCCTAAAAATAATGTGGATAGCTGAGGATACAGCCAGAGCAGAGTGAATTTACGTGTTTTACGTAAGGATAGCTTCATCCCCAACCTGTCTCCTTTAGAGCTACTCTTTTTACACATCTTTTAATTATTGACAAAAAGCGAAATCAGTTTTTTGTCCTGAAGGGACGGCATATTCTAGCCCAGGGTAAACGACGCAGGAGTGTCGCCCTGGGTTATGAAAGGATCTTAAAATTTGTCCGCGGGAAAGAGACCGGCAATGAGCTATCCGATATTCGGACGAAATGGGGGGTTGACAATTTTCAGACGAATTACTTGCTCAATTCCGTCCGAAACATCGCTATCATTTTGAATAACTTGATCCAGCGTACGGTTTCACCACCTTCTCCTTTACCCAAGGCGGCGTTTCGGATCGTTCCTCCCGAAACTCTACCCTGAGCTATGATATTTTGGCCTTTCAGGCCGGAAAAACATTCTGTTATGACTTGTGTATAAAGATTAGCCTTTAGATAAGGGAGCTCAGCCATGAAGATTTTGTAAAGATATTTTGCTGCCATGTTGAGGATTGACTTTAATATCAACGAATGCTGGTTCTTTTTCACCTCCGGATTGGAGGGGCTAGGGGAGGCCTCAAATTTCAATAATGTTGTTCTTGATGGCAAACTTCACCATATCAACGGTACTTTTCAGGTTGAGTTTTTGCATGATGTGGTTTTTATGAGATTCCACGGTTCGCACGCTGATGAAAAAACGGT
>Ga0136636_10000818_pt1 | contig 17119 bp, 15 predicted proteins | sample AntDrymUQ8522106_2_FD_104653 | JGI IMG/M metagenome (GOLD analysis project Ga0136636, IMG submission 104653) | Polar desert sand microbial communities from Dry Valleys, Antarctica - metaG UQ852 (21.06) | ecosystem: Environmental > Terrestrial > Soil > Desert | place: Antarctica: Dry Valley... | reverse complement strand
CTTGTCGAACGGGTTGAGATAAATCCAAACTTCAATAGGAAATAGAAATGAGGAAAGAGGAATCCATACGATGATATTCCTCTTTCCTTTTTACTATTTCCTGTATTTCTACAATTCACAATACTCACCGTCGTGTGCCAGATTTTTACACGGATAGCGCCACATTCCTTCGTCCATTAATTCATCAACAACCTCGGGACCCCAAGTTCCGGCGGGATAACCATAAATCGGAATATCCGGATTATTTTGCCATGCATCCAATATGGGTTGTACATATTCCCATGCCTTTTCAACAGAATCACCACGCGCATAAAGTGTTGCATCGCCCTGCATCGCATCGAGCAGCAATCGTCCATAGGCTGAAGGAAGATACGCGTCAGACAATTCGTTGTAATGAAAATCCAGGTTCACGGTCTGAACTCTAAACCCGGCACCAGGAATTTTCATGCCGATTTTCAATAGAATACCTTCATCCGGTTGAATCCTCAGCACTAGTTGGTTGTTTAAAGCACCGACACTATCCTGATTTCCGAATAAATGATGCGGTGTATTTTTAAAATGAATGACCACTTCAGTAACTCTTGCCGGTAGTTTTTTACCGGTGCGTATGTAAAACGGGACACCTGCCCAGCGGAAATTATCAATAAAGAACTTCATCGCCAGAAAAGTTTCTGTTCGTGATTGAGGATCAACGCCTAATTCTTCGCGGTAACCTTTGATCTGTTCATTTTTGATATGCGATTGGGTATATTGTCCGCGGATGACATGACTGGCAACTTCTTCCGGCCGAATAGGTCGAAGCGATTGGAAGACTTTCAGAATCTCGTTTCGGATAGCATCGGCTTCAATCACCACAGGCGGCTCCATCGCAACCATACCAACCAGCTGCATCAAGTGGTTTTGGACCATATCGCGCATGGCACCCGAATGATCGTAATAACCTCCCCGGTCTTCAACACCCAATGTTTCTGCTGAAGTAATCTCGATATGATGTATAAAATTGTGATTCCAAATGGGCTCAAAAATACCGTTTGAGAATCGCGTTACCAGCATATTCTGAACAGTTTCCTTGCCCAGATAATGATCGATGCGGTATAGCTGGTCTTCCTTGAAATAGTTGAGCAAATTTTTATTGAGTTCACGGGCACTCGTTAAATCGATACCGAATGGTTTCTCAATAATCAGACGCTTAAAGCCCTTAGCGGAATCGTTTAAGCCGACTTCAGCCAGATTTTGCGGAATAATTTGGTAAAGATTGGGCGGAGTTGAAAGGTAATAAATGTAATTTTCAGGAATCGAGAAAGTCTTCCCAAGTTTTTCAAGTCTTGATTTCAAAACCGGATATTCTGCTACTTCCGAAGTTGAAATGGCTTGGTAATAGAGGTGTTCAACGAATTCATCAACATCTTTCCTGTTTTGTGGCTGAGTCGGCAAAAACTCTTTCATTTTATCCCTGAAGCTCAAATCCGTAAGTCCGGTTCGGGAAACTCCCAAAACAGCAAAAGCTTCAGGAAGAAGATTTTGGGTATGCAATTCATACAATGCGGGAATTAATTTTCGTTTGGCAAGGTCGCCCGAGGCGCCAAAAATGACCAAAATATGAGGATCAGATGTTTTCATGGCAAATAATTTTCAATCAGTGAAGCTAGTCCAATAAACGTTTAAAACGAGATTTAGATCAATGAAAATCAAGAAAACTGATGAACGATAAATTTATTTGTTGTCCATTACCCAAACCAGACCATGGTCGCTGAAGGATTCGAAATAAAGCTGAAAAACCAGTTCCTCACTTTCAGAGGTGAACCGGCCAGTAAATCGATCATCCAAATCAGGATCAAATGGCGAGATATGCATCTGTTCTCTAAATTCAACTCCATCGTGGGGTATCAGTTTAAAAATGGCTTCTTTGGCACACCAATAAAGGCATTGCAATTTCGGATTTTTATTCACCGTAATTAATTCTTTTTCTGAAAGATACCTTTTTTCAATCTGGATGTAATTTCGGGTAAGGTCTTCTATATCAATTCCAATAATGAGCTGTTCGTGAACAAAAACAGCAACGAAATATCGCGAGTGACTAATCGACAGGTGCTTAAAACGACTGTGATCCAGTATCGGTTTGCCGGTTTCCGAATATGAAATAGTAAAATCTGAACCAATCATTTGCCTGAGCAAAAGCCGGGTAGCGAGCCATTCCACCTGACGTTTCTCGTAGGTGTATTGCTTAAAAGAATGATTTTCGAGCTCTTTCGAAGAAAAGCCAGTGGTCAGATCGCTTGATTTTTCGGTCAATTGCCAAATTCCGATCAAACCTCCAGTTACAGGGATTGTTTTAAATAGAGGCATTTATTATTTCCACTCGGTTGTTTCAATTAAACGGATGATATCCGGAGTCAGAAAATCGATGACTGGACGAAGTGAATCGATATTCGGGACTTCACGGATATATAATGCACCGCGAAGGAAGTTACGTGTGCTGTCGGTGAGATAAAACTGAAGCGGGGACGCCGCATTTCCATCAATCCGATAAATGGTTCCGTAAACTTTTTTCACAGGATTTGCGAAAACCTGTTCGCTAATTGCATCGGCTTTTTTAGAATGCTTGTAAGCCAGAGTATACGAGTCCTGCATTAATTTTTCGAGGTTATTATCCACTTTTTTATAGCTGATGTGCAATTCCGACTTGTGCTTCGTCACCAATAAGTTGACCCAATATGGTTCAGCTAAACGGTCGTTATCCGGAACAATTATCCCATAGTCCGGAATCTCGAAATTGTACGGAAGGCCTGCTGAATCAAGTCTGTGATAAGATTTCTCCGGAAAGTCAATCCGGAAATACCCACGTGGTTTAGGGATGTATTCCTCTTTGCACGAAATAACAAAAAAGAGAAAAAAGATCGGAAAAGCGAAAATATATTTTTGCATGTTTATGGATCAAATCAGGATAAAATTTCAACTTTGATCTGCTTGATTCGGCGTTTATCGACCGCTTCAATGGTAAAAACGTAATTTCGGTAAGTAATTGTATCATTTTTAACCGGAATTTCACCTTTTAATTCCAGAATTAGTCCGGCTAAAGTATCGGCTTCTCCTTTGACCACTTCAAATACAGTATCTTCCAAGCCAGTCACCTGGTAAAAATCGTTCAACATGGTTTTCCCATCGAACATGTATCTATTTTCGCTGATTTTGGTAAAGAACTTTTCTTCCTCATCAAATTCATCGGTAATTTCGCCTACAATTTCCTCGAGAACATCCTCAAGGGTAACAATGCCCGAAGTTCCGCCATATTCGTCGACCACAATGGCCATGTGAACTTTATTCTTCTGAAAGTCTTCAAGCAGGTCATCTATTTTTTTTGTTTCAGGCACATAAAAAGGTGGGCGGATAATGCTTTGCCAACGGAACGATGCTCCTTTGTGGGCATGGGGAAGCAAGTCTTTGATATACAGGATTCCTTTAATATTGTCAAACGTTTCTGAATAAACCGGAATTCGTGAAAAACCGGATTCAGTGATCAAAGCCATAATTTTACCGAAGCCAAAGTCAATGTCGGCAGAAACCACATCCACTCTTGAGCGCATAATTTCAGCGACACTTTTATTCCCAAATTTCACAATCCCTTTTAATATTTTTTGCTCTTCCTTTAATTCAGTTTGCGAAGTAAGCTCAAGAGCCTGAGACAATTCATCAACTGAAATGTGTTGATTGTAAGCATGAATCCGGGAATTGAGAAACGATGTTGAATAAATAAGAACTTTATTGAACGGCTTGAGAACCTTAATCAGAAAATTCAACGGGAAGGCTACGAATCTGGCAAATTTTAAGGCATGGTGTGTGGTATAAACCTTAGGGGTAATCTCGCAAAAGAGCAGAATAATAAATGAAATAACGATTATCTGAATGATAAATCCAAGAATTGGTTCATTCGTAAAATCGATCAGCGAGTCAACTGTAAAACTTGAAAGAATAATCACTGCTACATTAACAAAATTGTTGGCTACCAGAATAGTAGCCAACAATTGTTCCGGAGATTCCAGATTTTTAAGCAAATAATAGTATTTTTTTGTTGACCCTCCGGTAATTTTTTGCTTTTCGGCAGAACTTAAAGAAAAATACGCAACCTCAGATCCGGAAATCAACGCAGAAAAAACTAATAAAATAACAATAACCGCTAAACTGATCGCAATGCCTGTTGTAAAAGGATGGAACTGAATGTTCCAGGTAACTGCGCTCAGTATAGGTAAAGGGTCTGTTTCCAATGAATTATTTTTTAGTATTAAAAAGGCAAATCGTCTTCTTCAGGTCGACTAAAATCGGGTTCGCTAACAACTTGCTGTACTTCGGCAGTCATTGGCTGTCCTGGTATTTCTGCCTGTCCCTCGCGTTTGCCAAGCAATTGCATGGTGTCTGCGTAGATTTCAGTCGTATATCGTTTCACACCTTCTTTGTCGTCCCAGGCGCGGGTTCTGATGCGCCCTTCGATGTAAAGCTGGCTACCTTTTTTAACGTACTTTTCAGCTACTTCGGCCAGTCCTCTCCAGGCAACAATGTTGTGCCATTCGGTTGTACTTACTTTTTCACCTGTTTTAGCAGTGTAAGTTTCGGTGGTTGCCAGCGAAAAATTTGCAACGGCAACACCTTTGTCTAAATGTCTGGTTTCCGGGTCGCGTCCAACGTGCCCGATCAAAATTACTTTGTTTACTGACATATTGATTAAAAGTTAAAAGTTAAATTGTAATAAATTTACAACAAAATAATCTATTATTTTAGTTTTGGCACAAAAAAATAACGAAAAAGCCAAAAATCAACACGAATTCAGCATTTTACGAAATGAACAATCCATTTTCGACATTTTCAGACAAATAAGTCTCCAATAATTTTGGTACAGCAAAGTTAAAAATATCTTCCTTATTAACACTTACAAACTCATTCGATTCAGGAATAATCCCAGTCAATCGAATCCTGATAAACCTGTAATGAATGCGTTGATGGCTTAGAATATGAATTTTCCAGTTACTTGTGTGCTCAATAATTGGTTGTACAGTATTAAAAACATCCTGAAACTCCTTTTGAACCAGAAGTAATCCAATTTCGGTCTTCTCCTTGGTTTCAATCAGTGGGAATTCAAACAAGTTTTTCCAAATGTCTTCTTCCACACGTTTTCGAAGATAAGTTTGAGATTTATTCACCAATACGAGATAGTTAAAATATCGGTTGCGCTGTTTCGTTTTGTTCTTTTTTGCCGGCAATTCGTTGATTTTCTGAGAAGCAAAGGCATAACATCGCTCCCGAACCGGACAATCGGAACATTTTGGATTTTTAGGAACACATTGCATCGCACCAAATTCCATGATTGCCTGATTGTGCATACCCGGATCAGTTCCTCTAATCAGCTCCTTTGCCAATTGATTAAATATCTTTTTGCCGGCAGAACTATCTATAGGCTCCGAAATTCCAAAATAACGGGAAAGCACCCTGAAAACATTTCCATCAACAGCAGGATATTCTAAATCGTATGAAATTGAGGAGATTGCAGCAGCAGTATACTCCCCAATTCCTTTTAACGATCGAATTGAATGGTAATCATCAGGAAATTTCCCATTACAGTTTTCAATGATGTATTTGGCCGTAAAATGGAGGTTGCGTGCCCGTGAATAATAGCCTAAACCCTGCCAAAGTTTCAAAACCTGATCCTCAGAGGCACTTGCGAGGTCTGAAATCGTAGGAAATTCTTCAATGAACCTATTGTAATATGCAAGGCCCTGATCAATCCGGGTTTGCTGAAGGATAATTTCTGAAAGCCAGATGTAATATGGATTACGGGTATTTCTCCAGGGCAATTCACGCTTAAATAATGAATACCAGATATGTATTTGAGAGTTGAAAAAGTCCATAAATTATCTAACTGCTTTAAAATCTTTATAAATTGTAAAAATAATCGAATATAAATGTATCTACTTTTTAAATATTTTTTATTTTTGCACTCCAATTGTGTCAGTAATATAAATTGTTGAAAATTAAATATTTTTAGAGATGACAAAAGCAGATATCGTAAACGAAGTAAGTAAGAACACTGGTATTGAAAAAGTAACAGTACAGAAAGCTGTTGAAGCTTTCATGGAAACAGTAAAAGATTCCTTAACTGAAGGTAGAAATGTATACCTTCGTGGATTCGGAAGTTTTATCGTGAAAAAAAGAGCAGAAAAAACTGCACGTAATATTTCAAAAAATACTACGATTATTATCCCTGAACATTTCATTCCTTCATTTAAGCCAGCAAAAACTTTTGTTGCACAAGTTAAAGACCAAGTTAAATAAATTATTATGCCAAGCGGAAAAAAGAGAAAAAGACACAAGATGGCTACGCACAAGCGTAAGAAGAGACTAAGAAAAAACAGACATAAAAAGAAGAAATAGTCTTTGCTTTATCAAGCAATAGCTTATAAAGACCTTTTATGATTAAACCTAAAGTGCATCTGCGCTTTAGGTTTAATCTGTTTTTAAGTCTGGTAGTTTTAAATTGTATAAAATAGAAAATGTAGTGAGTAGCGATTTAATTGTAGATGTCTCTCCTTCGGAAGTGGTAATTGCTTTATTGGAAGATAAACGGTTAGTCGAACTTAACAGGGAAATGACAGGGGCCAAATTTGCGGTTGGAGATATTTATCTTGGACGTGTAAAGAAAATAATGCCCAGTCTGAACGCTGCATTCATTGATGTTGGATACGAAAAAGATGCTTTTCTGCATTACCTCGATATGGGTCCTCAATTTTCGACACTGAATAAGTTCGTAAAAATTGCCTCATCGAAAAACAACAGAATCACCTCCATTTCAAAAATTCAGTCAGAACCTGACATCGATAAGGAGGGAAAAATCTCAGATATTCTTAAGGTAGGGCAAAACATTCTGGTTCAGGTGGCTAAAGAGCCTATCTCTACCAAAGGGCCCCGGTTAACCTCGGAATTGTCGGTTGCAGGCCGAAACATGGTGTTGATGCCATTTAGCGAGAAAGTCAGTATTTCACAGAAAATTGAGTCCGCTGAAGAAAAGAACAGATTAAAAAAACTGATTCAGAGTATCAAACCAAAAAGATTCGGAGTCATTGTACGTACAGCTGCTGAAGGGAAGCGTGTCGCGGAGCTTGATCAGGAATTAAAACGACTGGTTGGCAAATTCGATACCATATTTCAGAAATTAGGAAGAGTAAATGCACCTTCACTTGTTGTTGGTGAACTGGGCAGAACTACTTCTTTGCTCAGAGATATTTATCATCCCGATTTCAATAGCATCATTGTAAACGATGCGACTGTTTGTGAAGAAATTTCTGAATATATTGGGTCAATTGCTCCTGAAAAGAAGAAAATCGTAAAGCTCTACAAGGGCAATCAATCGATTTTTGAATATTATGGGATTGATAAACAACTAAAAGCAACTTTTGGAAAAACTGTATCCTTCAAAAATGGAGCATACCTGATTGTTGAACACACTGAAGCATTTCATGTTATTGATGTGAACAGTGGAAACCGTTCAAAAGCCGGAATTGACCAGGAGACCAATGCTCTTGAAGTTAATCTGGCTGCTGCCGAAGAAATTGCCCGTCAACTGAGGTTGAGAGATATGGGTGGCATTATTGTAGTCGATTTTATCGATATGCATTTAGCCGAAAACCGCCATAAAGTTTATGAGCGGATGAAGGAATCGATGGCCGTTGACCGCACCAAGCACAACATTTTGCCATTGAGTAAGTTCTGCCTCCTGCAGATTACACGCCAGCGTGTTCGTCCTGAAGAACATGTTGAAACTGCTGAGGTTTGTCCGGTATGTAAAGGAACCGGCAAAGTTACACCAACAATATTGTTGGTAGATGAATTGGAAGGCAAAATCAATTTCATCTTTAAGGAGATGAATAAATCAAAAGTGATCGTAAAAGCACATCCTTATTTGGCTGCTTATCTGAATAAAGGCTTTTGGTCGATCAAACTTAAATGGACTTTCAAATTCATGAAACGCATTAAAGTTCAGGAAATGAGTTCCTATTCACTTACCGAGTATCATTTCTTCGACGAGAATCAGGAAGAAATAGTTTTCTGATTTCACTAAAAAATCCCGGTACGAACTACCGGGATTTTTTATTTTCCATAATTCAGCATTCCCAATCACGACTTAGACGAATTCAATGACTGTTTTCATCATTTGAATGAATCCATTGTGTATTTTTGTTTCACAAAATAAATTAAACTTTGTCAATGAAACGGATTACCCTTTTATTCAGTCTCTTATTTTTTGTAGGATATCAGTTATTTGCTCAGGTATTGGAACCTGTGAAATGGACCTTCGAATCGAAACAGGAAGGAACTGAGGCCACTTTGATATTTAAAGCCACGATTGAAGATGGATGGCATTTATACGACACTAAACTGCCGGAAGGCGGTCCTATAAAAACAGCGATTCATTATACAGATTCAACATTGTTTGAGTTTATTGGTGAATTGGGCAAAGAACCAATACCAACAGAATATTTCGACAAAACGTTTAACCTGAATCTGTCCTATTTTAGCAACCAGGCAATTCTGACTCAAAAAATCAAACTAAAAAATACTGACAACCTTGACATTAAAGGCTTTGTAGAATTTATGTCGTGTAACGATGAAACCTGCACTCCTCCTACTGAAGTTGAGTTTAGTTTCAATCTCAATGCACAACAGGCAAAAGCGGAAGCGCCAACACCTGTAAATCTAAAGGATGATTCAACGCAGAAAGCCGATTCAGGAAATCTGCTTCTTTTTCTGTTCTTCTCATTTCTTGCCGGACTTGCCGCTATTCTTACTCCCTGCGTATTTCCGATGATTCCGATGACGGTATCTTTTTTCATGAATAGTGGAGAATCGAAATTCAAATCGCGGTTGAACGCTGTATTCTATGGGTTTTCGATTATTGCAATTTATACCATTATCGGCACGCTTGTTGCCGTACTTTTTGGCCCTGGAGCTGCCAATTGGCTCAGCACTCACTGGTTACCTAACCTTATTTTCTTCGCTGTATTTATGCTTTTTGCCTTTTCATTCTTCGGAATGTTCGAAATTGTTTTACCCAGTTGGATTGTCAATAAATCGGATAAGCAAGTAGACAAAGGCGGATTACTGGGTTCTTTTTTCATGGCTTTGACATTGGTACTGGTTTCATTTTCATGCACAGGACCAATTGTTGGAGCAATCTTAGTTGAATCAGCAGGAGGACAGATCCTGAAACCAATTATCGGAATGTTTGGATTCTCATTGGCTTTTGCCATGCCTTTCACTCTGTTTGCTTTATTTCCGGGTTGGTTGAATAATTTACCCAAATCAGGAGGTTGGTTGAATTCGGTAAAAGTGGTTCTCGGATTTCTGGAACTTGCTTTAGGGTTGAAGTTCTTAAGTGTTGCTGATCAAACCTATCATTGGGGAATTCTCGACCGCGAAATATACCTAGCTATCTGGATTGTAATTTTCACCTTGCTTGGTTTTTATTTATTGGGTAAACTGAAGTTTTCGCACGACAGTGAAGTCAAATTCGTTTCGGTACCGCGCTTATTGATGGCTATCTTTTCATTCACTTTTGTTATCTATCTGGTTCCCGGAATGTTTGGAGCACCTTTAAAAGGCATATCCGGTTATCTTCCGCCACAGGCAACCCACGATTTCGATTTGCACCAGATTATCCGCGATGAAATAAAACTTGGGACTCCGCATCAGTCAGTTTCAGGATTGGCTGGTACTCCGGAACAAATCTGTGATAAACCAAAATTCGGTGAATTCCTGCATTTGCCGCACGGACTGGAAGGATATTTTGATTTCGAACAGGGAATGGCCTGTGCACTGAAACAAAACAAACCAGTTTTTATCGATTTTACCGGGCATGGATGTGTAAATTGTCGGGAGATGGAAGCTACAGTTTGGTCAGATCCCCGGGTTCTGGAACGGTTGCGGAATAACTTTGTGGTGATTGCCTTATATGTTGACGATAAATCGACACTGCCCGAAAGCGAATGGATTACTTCGACTTATGATGGGAAGGTGAAGAAAACTTTGGGTAAAAAATATGCTGATTTTCAGATCTCCCGATTCGGAGTAAATGCTCAGCCATATTACGTTTTGCTCGATGGAAAGGAACAGCTTTTAGTTCAACCGAGAGCCTATGATTTGAATGCCGACCGCTTCGTTGAATTTTTAGATCAGGCGTTGGTCGAATACAACAAGAGAAAATAATACCGATTGAAGAAATATATCAGTCCAATCTTCGTTCACTCGGTTGGCCTTAACATTTCTATTCATCGGCATTATACCACAGCTTTGGACTGATTTGAAATTGCATTTGGTATAAGATAGTTTTTTATATTTGCATTAATTGTAAATTAGGAGAGCTGCCAGAGTGGTCGAATGGGACGGTTTCGAAAACCGTTGTACTGGTAACGGTACCGGGGGTTCGAATCCCTCGCTCTCCGCAAGTTGTTTGTCTATGTAATTAAATATCAATACTTTAACGTGAGTACATTTTTACTTTAGAAAACGCTCAGAAAATCTGGCACGAAAACTTTGTTTTATGCTATTTGTTATGAAGGATGATTCAAAACTAAAATCTGAACTAAAAACAAAAAAATGGAGAGGAATAATCAATCCGAAGGAATTAATCGCCGAAAGTTTTTACAAGCCAGTACCGTATTTGCAGCTTCTGCCCTAATTTTGCCTGTAAGCGGTTTTAATGTATTCGGCGCTGCCAGCTTAACCCAAAAGGGAAATTTAATTCCGACCATTAAGCTCAACAATGGCTTATTAATGCCAATGCTTGGATTTGGTACAAATACTCTAAATGGTGAGGTCTGCGAACGAAGTGTTTCTGATGCAATTTCAGTGGGTTATCGCCTTATTGATACCGCCAAAGTTTACGGTAACGAAGAATTTGTAGGAGCAGGGATTAAGCAAAGTGGCTTTAACAGAGAAGAACTATTTATTACATCAAAACTTTGGGTTGACGATTCGGGGTATGAAAATGCAAAGAAAGCCTTTGAAATAACCTTAAATAAATTGGGTTTGGAGTATTTAGATTTATATCTCATTCACCGGCCACGGGGTGATGTAAAGGGTTCGTGGAAGGCCATGGAAGAGCTTTATGCGCAAGGTAAAATCAAAGCCATCGGTGTAAGTAATTTTGAACCCGAACAACTTACTGATTTGATGGCATATGCCAAAATCAAACCCGCAATCAATCAAATCGAAACTCATGTTTTCTTTCAGGAGCACAAGTTATATGACGCTTTGAAGAAAGATGTAGTGCAAATGGAAGCATGGTCGCCATTTGCAGCGGGTCGCAATGGTATTTTCAGCAACCAAACGCTGGCTAATATTGGCAAAAAGTATACAAAGAGCATCGCTCAGGTGTGCTTAAGGTGGCATCACCAGAGAGGTATTGTCGCTATTCCAAGAAGTACCCAAAAAGCACATATGATTGAAAATTTAGACATTTTCGATTTTGAGCTTGATCAATCAGATATGCAGACTATTGCTAAACTCGATCTAAATAAAACTCAATTTCCTGAGTGGACATGACCAGTAAACAATCTTATAATTCTCGTCATAAAGCATTTATTCTCATTAACTTGCTCTTTCTGAATGCAGCTTTCGGCTCCAAATGGGTTTTAAAAAAAATAAATCCGGAATACATGCTTACACCCAAATACCATTTTATTTAACATTTGAATCCAAGTTTTAAGATATAATTTTATAATCCTATGAAAATGCTAAAATTTAAAATTCTGTCAATTTTAGTTGCTTCTCTCGCATTATTCACTGGATGTGATAATGATTCGGAAGATGTAGCTTCACTGTTCGTTGGAAATTTCGTAATCAGCCATGCTGAAACTGCAGCAACTATAACAATTAAAACGGTTGAAATGGGAACTGTTCCTGTTCCGGAAGGTTTTGATATCACCCAGGCTATACAGGTTTCCTTATTTAGTTCGGTAGATTGCTCTACTGCCGATAAGTCTTGGGTTGAATTACGAAAAGACAAATCGATGTACATGAGTTGTGAAAGAACCAACGAATTAAATGCCGGCACTTGGGAAGAAATTGATTCAAAAACATTAAAGCTGAACATGAACAATGCGGCTATTCCAACTTCATCCACCGGATTCGTATTAACGGTTACCGATATCGAGACAAGCACTACCGGATTACGCGGAAAAACAAGCATTCCGCTACCAAAGGAGATGGTCGCCGATTTGGTTGCACCTTTAACTTTGGATGCTTCAACTCCGCCTGTTATGGTGGTTGAATTTTATCTCGATTTTGTGAAGAAATAGACTTACCGAAACTGGCAACATAAAGAATCCACGCTTTTATTGGAACTTCGGAATGTCAGTATTTCGGTTCATTTATTTAAATAGAAATAAAAGGGAGGCCCTTTCTGAACCTCCCTTAACCAAACCCCTAAAATTAACCCCTAAAAAAAAGTGCTTTGATAATGAGCGATGCCATTTTCGGGTTTTCCTTCAACCGACGGGTAGAATAACCAAACCAGTCTTTTCCAAATGGCACATAAACGCGCATTTTATGTCCTTGTTTTACAATGCTGCTGCGGAGTTCAGGAGTAACTCCATAGAGCATCTGGAACTCGTATTTTGTATGATCAATATTCCGCTCTTTAATCAGCTGGAGAGATTGTTCTACCAGATATTTATCGTGAGTAGCAATGGCTGCATACATATTTTGGTCGAACATAAACTTCAGATCGTCCAGGTAATGTTCACGAATTTCTTCAAACTCATTGTAGGCAACATGTTTGGGCTCCACGTATATTCCTTTGCAAAGCCTGAAATTTAATGGGTTACCATTTACGTGAATGTTGCTGAGGTTGGTCAGATCGTTTTTGGTCCGGCGCAGATAAGCCTGCACAACCAATCCTACCGTTGCCGGATATCGTTGCTGAAGTTTGCGGTACAAATCCAATTCGATATCAACGCATTGCGAATCTTCCATGTCGATCCGGACAAAAGATTTCTTTTCGGCAGCCTTTTTTACAACAACCTCAATATTTGCATAACAAATATCTGTATCAATGAGCAATCCGAACATGGTAGGTTTAAGAGAGAAATTTCCAACAATTCCTTCTGAAGAAAACCGTTCAATAATTTCGAGGTATTTATGCTTATTCTCTTCTGCCTGCTCGATGGTTGAGATAAATTCGCCTAATAAATCAACAGTAACCTCAATTCCTTGTGCGTTTAGTTCACGACAGGCTTTCAGTCCATCTTCAATGCTTTCGCCGGCGATATATCGTTTGGAAAAAATCCAAATCAAATTCTTGGGCATATATGGAAGCGTTTCGGCAATGATTTTATTCAGCATTTGTTTTGATCTTTCGAGTTCGATATCAATCCGACAAAAATACTTCAGAAGTGAGATCGGATTCAATGATGTTTATCAAGGTATACCTATGATTTTACACAGGTTTTATCCGAAGTTTTTTTCAATAAATTGAAACTATTGCAGTTCTGAAAAATAATCAGGCGAATGGGCAGATACTGATAATTAATTTTTATTTTTGGCGAAATTTAATTGACACGAAGCAGATGAAGAATACATCATTAGTACTTATTATTGTTTTGGTTGTTGCAGTTGCGGGTTTATATATACTGCATTTTAGTGGTAATAAATCAAATGGTTCAGGAATAACTGGTTCTAATGATGGAAGTAAATCATCCGGATTAAAAATTGCATACTTAAAAGTTGACTCGCTGGTTGTTAATTACGATTTTGCGCAGGAAATGCACGATGGATTTACAAAACAACAGGAATCATATACCCGCGAATACAGCGATAAACGTAGCCGCTTTGAATCTCAGGCTGCCTCCTTTCAGGAAAAAGCACAACGCGGTGGATTTTTGACTCAGGAAAGTGCCATGCGCGAACGCGACCGTTTGGTTACCGAAGAACAGCAAATTGGTAAACTTGATCAGGAATTGTCGGCTAAACTGGCGCAAATTCAGGCTGAAAACAACAAACAGTTGCTGGATAGTGTGATGAATTACCTGAAAGTATTCAATAAAGACAAAGAATATACTTATATTCTGAATGCTGCCGAAGTATTAATTGGTGCAGAAAGCGACAACATTACCAAAGAAGTTTTGGTTGGGCTGAATGCCAGGTATTCAAAATTGAAACAGAAATAAATAATCAAGCGATAAGCATGAAAAATCCGAATTCGTTCGGATTTTTTTGTTTTATGAAATCTGATTGATGATATGGGATCATTTGCTGACCGATATATTCTGAACAACGTGGTTTATCCGGCTTTTATTCCGAATGACGTTTCGCCGTCACTCGCAATGATTGTAATGATCCCCTGCCTGAATGAACCTGAAATACTCCGGACACTCGAATCGCTATGGAATTGCGAAACCATCGTATCATTTTGTGAGGTGATTGTGGTTGTAAATAACTCAGAGACCAGTTCTGCTGAAGTCAAACAATTTAACCTGGAAACTTACCAAAATTTAATGGTCTGGGGAGAAAAATACAGCCGCCCTAACCTGATTTTGCACCCGATTTATGCCGGATCAGTCAGCGCGAAACACGCCGGTGCCGGAATGGCCCGAAAGATTGGCATGGACGAGGCTATCCGGCGTTTTAATACCATACACAAGCCTGAAGGAGTCATTGTCTCACTTGATGCCGATTGCTTGGTTTCGGTCAATTATTTAAAGCGAATTGAAGTTGTTTTTAATGAAAACAAATCATGTTTCGCTGCAACAATCAATTTCGAACATCGGATGGATGAAACGAAAGATCCAAAGCAAAAACTGGGAATCCGGCTTTACGAAGATTACCTGCATTATTACAAGAAAGCACATGACTTTGCGGGATACCCCGATTCGATTTATACGATCGGTTCGGCATTTGCAGTTCGGGCTGAAGCCTATATGAAACAAGGAGGAATGAATCGCCGGCAGGCTGGCGAGGATTTTTACTTTCTGTATAAACTCACCAAACTTGGCCCGGTTAACGAAATCAATGATGCCTTTGTTTATCCTTCAGCCAGGGTTTCCGACCGGGTGCCTTTTGGAACCGGCGCCTCGATGACCAAATGGATGAATGATGCCGAAGACCTTGCTTTAACATATAATTTCGCAGCATTTCTCGATCTGAAAGAATTGTTTGACCGGGTCGATTTTTTGTTCAGGATTAGTCCCGATCGCTATCGTCAGCTTATTACAGAATTACCGCCATCTGTTCAGGAATATATGACAACCATTAATTTCGCCGGAAAGCTTGCTGAAATTAATCAAAACAGTGCCGCTTTATCTTCTTTCCGGAAACGTTTTTTTCAGTTTTTCGATGCTTTTATCATTCTCCGCTTTCTGAATCTGGCTCACGAAAAATACTATTCCAGACAACAACTTTCGGAAGCAATCGGGCAACTTCAGGAACAATTAGAAAAGAGGAAATAGGAAACAGGAAAAAATGCAGCCCATAACGAATAACTTTTGCGGAAATAGAAAGTAGCTAGTGTTCAGTCCAGTATGGGCGAAATACTGGTAGCCCGGGGTGCAGCCCTGGGTAAATTGAAACGGAAAGAAAACCGTCCGCGTTCTATTGATATTCAGGGGACTTTGTTTTTTCGGACGGAATGGGTTTCGCCATCAAAAAGAAGTTACATAAGAGTAAAAAGGTAACATGAATTTTCATTTGTTTCCTATTTCCTATTTCAATACTTTTGATAAACTGCATCCATCACATTCAATGTCTGTGGAATCCAAACCCGGTAACGCGAATCGCGGCTCCAGGTATTTCCGGCCGAAGCAAAATCGCAGAAATGAACAGGTTTGGGATTGCGTCCTTCGCCTTCCAGATCAGTTGCCAAAACCAGCGGAGCGGTGAATGACATCCAGATATGTTCCGGTTTTTCGGTCGAAGGCAGAAGCTCTACCCGATTCTCTTTTTGCTGAATAACTGCGGTTTCGTCCACAAAACCATCGTTAAATCGAGAATCACGTGCCATCAAAATCGGACCGCGCAAAATAGCCTGATGTCCGTTTAGCGAAATAAGGCGTCCACTCATATCCAGTTTCAATACGACCTTGTCTCCTGATTTCCATTCGCGGGTAATCTTTTGGTAAGTTCCTGGCTGGATTCCTTCAACGGTCAGTCCATTTACCAAAACAGATGTATTCGAACTCCATGCCGGAATGCGCAATGACAGTGCAAAAGTTTCAGGTTTTTCAGGCTGAATAGTTATTTCAATTTGCCCGGATTCAGGATAGGTAGTGGTTTGTTCTATGATCACTTTATTTTTCGGATTTAGCTGCACCGAGGCCGAAGATTGATTGTATAAATTGACCAGAATTTCGTTTCCAGAAGTCATCAAAGCCATTTTTGGGATTAAAGCAAAAGCTCTTGGTCCATTGGCATTGCAACAATTGATGCGCATTCCGCATTGCTGCTCACCTTCGTGGCGCATTCCTTCGAGTGGACTGTATTTGGCAATCTGAGAACCATCCATTTTCATGGAAGCCAACAGTGCATTGTAAACCGATTTTTCAATCTGATCAGCATACATTGGGTTTCCGGTAAGGCGCAGGAGATTGTTGCAGAGTTTAATCCAGGTAAAAGTCACACAGGTTTCCATGGTGTGATAAGTCGGTTCGGTTTGACGCTGTCCTCCGTGATAAAAACACTCAAATGCAGTTCCGGAACCGGCCACGTTAATTTCGGTATCGATGATATTCTGAACAGCCAGTTCTGCCGATTTCAGGTAAGTCGGTTCGCCTGTAATCCGGTAAAGTTCGAGCAAACCTTCGTAACACGACATCATTTCGTAAGCTTTATGCCCGTTCTCCCAACCCCACCAAACCGGAGGTTTTGGAAATCGATCGGCAACATTTACGCCATCGATTGCTTTGCTGATCAGTTTCGGACCATCAGTAGTTTCCCATTGGCCGACAATGTATTTGGCAAAATCGAGGTAACGTTTTTCTCCAGTGTGCCGGTACAGCAAAACCATAGGTTCGAGAATTGAACTGCTCGGCATTCCGCGGTAATTGCCTGTTTTTACAATATCAGCTTTTCCGGGACCAACCTG
>Ga0136636_10000816_pt1 | contig 17137 bp, 12 predicted proteins | sample AntDrymUQ8522106_2_FD_104653 | JGI IMG/M metagenome (GOLD analysis project Ga0136636, IMG submission 104653) | Polar desert sand microbial communities from Dry Valleys, Antarctica - metaG UQ852 (21.06) | ecosystem: Environmental > Terrestrial > Soil > Desert | place: Antarctica: Dry Valley... | reverse complement strand
CATGTGGGATAAAGCAAGTCAATACTTTAAAAAAATTGGCGGGACAATTCTGATTGCGGTGGTCATTATTTGGGCTCTCGAATATTTTCCACGAATCCCGGAAAATAAGCCTGGTGAAAATGGAACCTATGTGTCAGGTGCCACCCACGATATATTTGTGCAATCACAAATTGAGAATTCCTATCTTGGAAGAATAGGGCGATCTATTGAGCCTGTAATCAAGCCTTTAGGATTTGACTGGAGAATGGGGATCTGCCTGATTGCAGGTATCCCCGCGAAAGAAATCGTCGTGAGTACCATGGGTGTATTGTTCGAAACGGGAAAAGATGACCAGATGAACAGGGAATTGTTACCAGCAGTTCTAAAGACCGAAGTATACTTTTCCGGTGAAAAGGCAGGTGAAAAGATATTTAACCAGGCTGTTGCACTTTCATTTCTTGTTTTTGTCCTGCTCTATTTCCCCTGTATTGCTGTGATTGCTACCATCAAACGAGAATCGGGGAGCTGGAAATGGGCATTGTTTACTGTTTTATATACAAGCGTATTTGCATGGCTGGCCGCTTTTCTCACGTATAATATTGCGCTTTTTTTCATTTAAACCTCATTTAGTTATGCAGGAGATTCTTACTTGGATTGTTGTTACTGGCGCTGTTATCCTTTTATTGATAAAGGCATCCAAATCGCTGAAATCTTTTAAAAAACCGGATAGCTGTGACGGGTGTGGAAGCTCCTGCGGTGACTGCCCCGTAGCTCCCGGAAACAGGAAAATTAAAAGCAGGTGAAAAATGCCAATGAGAAAGGTGAATTAATCTTTTCATTTTTTTTATTCATTGTCTTATTATCAATTTGTAAATATTGGGTCTATAAACATGTATATCTGCATTTTGTAATCCTATAGCTACTAAAGATGGAGGATGTTCTGAATTGTCAAAAATCATCCAACTATCCGCAAATTGTTATATAAATTTTCGAAAGATTCTGAAGTCCTGAAATATATCTCCGTCGAATGATCTCTTCCGAAATATTATGACCACCTGCTTTTACTCTTCTTTTGACTCTTTCAATTGCTAAATCTACCGAATTCAGCCAAAAATAAACCAAAGTTACAAAATAGCCATTTGCATTCCAACATATCGGGTATTACGGAATACGAAGTAGTTGTTTTTCCTGGACCATTGCAACCCGATATAATGTATAAATTCGGCATTTATTTCAATTGTATTTCCAGAATCTTCTTCATATCTTCAATGGTAAGGTCCCCGCGCTCGCCAATTCCCTTAATCCCTCTTTTAACAAACCGATCTGTTATTTTGGAGATAATTTCACTGCCGGCACCATAATCAGCCAATTTGGTTTTTATTCCCACAGATTCAAAAAATTCAACGGTCTTTTGAATGGTGGCATCGATCCGGTCGTCTTCAGTTCCTTCAGTTATTTTCCAGACTCTTTCGCCATATTGAAGAATCTTCTCTTTTTTATTCTCACGTTTTAACTTCATGATTCCCGGAAGCACAATACACAGCGTCTGTGCGTGATCTATCCCGTGAAGTGCGGTAAGTTCATGACCAATATTATGAGTTGCCCAATCCTGAGGGACACCGGCTCCGATAAGTCCGTTTAATGCCATAGTTGCTGCCCACATAAAATTAGCGGCTGCGTTGTAGTCCGACCGGTCGGCAAGCACTTTGGGTCCTTCATTAATAAGGGTGATCAGGATTGATTCGGCAAAACGATCCTGGATTTCAGCGTTAACGGGGTAAGTCAGGTATTGTTCCATTACATGGATAAACGCATCGGCAATTCCGTTTGCAACCTGGATCCGTGGCAGCGAAAATACAACCTGTGGATCAAGAATTGAAAAAACGGGCAATACAAACTCTGAATCAAATGCAAGCTTTTCTTTTGTTTCCCATTTCGTTATTACCGAGTTTCCGTTCATCTCTGATCCTGTTGCGGGAAGCGTAATTACAGTTCCTATCGGCAAAGCCTTTTTCACGCTGACCAGATTTCGCCTGGATAATATTTCCCATGGGTCGGATCCTTCCCAAAGTGCTGCGGCGGCAATAAATTTGGTTCCATCCAGAACGGAACCTCCTCCAACTGCCAGTAAAAAATCGATCTTATGCGTACGGACAATTTCCACGCCTTTCATAAGGGTTTCAAAATGCGGATTTACTTCAATTCCGCCGAATTCGACAATGTTGTAGCCATTCAGAGCCGAAATTACCTGATCATAAACGCCATTTTTTTTGATGCTTCCTCCACCGAATGTGAGCAGGATATTGGCTCCCCTGGGTACTAATTTCGAAAGCTTTGAAATTTCTCCCTTCCCAAAGCAGACTCTTACAGGATTATAAAATTCAAAATTATTCATAGGATACAATTTTAAGATTAAAATTTAAATTCAGCTAAAAGAGCTGTTCCATTTTTATTAAGTATTATACTATAGAACTTTAATTTGCGGCGCATAGAGGTGTATAATTTCAAGTTGCTTTTAAAGATACGCCTCGGTCCGTTTTCTTCTTTTACCCCGGGCTGCGTCGTTCCTCCTTACCCGGGGTTATTCAGATTTAACCCTTTCAGGGTAAATGCTTAGTGTGTAATGTATTGCGGTATCCGAAAATAAATCGTAATTTCAAATTTGTAATTGAACATTTTACTCTTTGCGCCTAACCCCCTGCATTCCAGGCACTCTCTAATCCTTAATTCCCCAAGGTAGCCACCATCACAGCTTTGATTGTATGCATGCGGTTTTCGGCCTGATCAAAAACAATTGATGCTTTACTTTCGAATACTTCGTCGGTAACTTCCATCGAATCAAGGCCGAATTTCTGAAAGATTTCTTCCCCGATCCGGGTATTACGGTCGTGGTAGGCAGGAAGACAGTGCAGGAATTTTACATCAGGATTGCCAGTGAGTTCCATGGCTTTTTTATTGACCTGGTATGGCTTAAGTAACTCAATTCTTTGTTCCCATACGTCATTCGGTTCTCCCATTGACACCCACACATCGGTATAGAGAAAATCACAATCCTTTACCGCTTCGGCCAGATCTTTCGTGATCAGGATTTTTGCCCCGCTTTCTTTAGCAATCTTCTGACATTCCAACTGCAACTCCTTTGTTGGCTGACATGTCTTTGGTGCTGCTGCCCTGAAATCCATTCCCATTTTAGCTGCGCCTACCATCAGGGAATTGCCCATGTTATTCCGGGCATCACCAAGGTAAGCAAATTTTATCTCCGAAAGGGGTTTGATGCAATGTTCCCGCATGGTCAGAAGATCAGCGAGTATCTGGGTTGGATGGTATTCGTCCGTAAGTCCGTTCCATACCGGAACACCGGCATATTTAGCCAGTTCTTCGACAATGGATTGTTCATATCCACGATATTGAATTCCATCGTACATTCTCCCGAGAACCCTTGCTGTATCTTTCATCGATTCTTTCGAACCGATTTGTGTGCCTGATGGCCCGAGATAAGTGACGTGTGCTCCCTGGTCGTATGCGGCAACCTCAAATGCACAACGCGTCCGCGTGGAGGTCTTTTCGAAGATGAGGGCGATATTTCGACCGGTTAATCGCGTCTCTTCAGTTCCGGCTGACTTCGCCCATTTTAATTCGGCTGCCAGTTCAAGCAAGTATTCGATTTCTTTACGGTTAAAATCAAGCAATTTTAAAAAATGCCTGGCGTGCAGGTTAACACCCATAATTTAAGATTTAAGGTAAAATTGTCTAAAATATTTCAAACTACCAGTTTTTATTGAAAAAATCACATCCCATACCGCATCGTAATTTTTGATCCATAGGATTTGTCTTCAAGTCTGGATGCCTCTGTGATGATGCTTTTATCGCCGCCGCTTTTAATAAAGGATAGCGCGGCCACTATTTTAGGAGCCATTGATCCTTCTGCAAAGGTACCCTCTTCGAGGTATTTTACAGTATCGTTATAGTCCAGGAATTCAAGTTTTTCCTGGGTTTCCAGCCCAAAATCCTTAAAAATAAACGGAACATCGGTAAGGATATAAAACTCATTGGCGCCAACTCCGTTGGCCAGTACCGCAGATGCAAGGTCTTTATCAATAACGGCATCGATTGTCCGGACATCATTGTTTTCATCAAAAAAGACCGGAATCCCGCCGCCTCCGCAGGTGATCACGATATTCCCTTTTCTTGAAAGATCACTGATTATGTCGAGGTTGAAGATTGTTTTAGGCGCAGGTGACGGGACTACACGGCGCCATGCTTTCTCCCCTTTTTTACTCTCCTTGAATATCCACCCTTTTTCTTTGGCAAGTACATGTGCCTGATCCCCTGAGTAATACATTCCTATCCGTTTGGAAGGGTTTTTAAATGCCTCATCAGCAGGATCAACCTCAACCATTCCGACAATTGTTATTACGTTTCGCTGTATTCCATGTTTGTTCAGAATGTTCCGGAAAGTCCGCTCGATCATATAACCAATACCGCCTTGTGTATCAGCAACACAAATATCAAGTGGCATGGGTGTGATGCCATAAACCTGCTGACCGGCTTCATTTCGCAACAAGATATTGCCAACCTGTGGTCCGTTGCCGTGGGTAAGAATTAAATCGTATCCGGCATTAATCAGGAATATCAGGTTTTCGAGCGTTTCTGCGGTATGTTTCTCCTGTTCTTCAATTGTCCCTTTTTCGTTATCACGAAGAAGAGCATTCCCCCCGAGTGCAACCACTGCCAGTTTTTTCACAATTTGTCGGTTTTAAGCATTGATTAAACATTGGTCTAAAGTAACAATATATCATGGATCCTGAATCTGCAAAAAATCATACTTTAAACACTTAATTCATAACAACTAATTCATAAATCATAATTCATTTGGTCTTTTTGGTTAAATTTGCAGGTCAATTCGATGCAATTTTTTTTATAAACTTGATCTCAGAATACATGGCCCGCAGCAAGAACGAAAAATCAGGTACTACTTCATCCCGGAAAAGCGGAATCAGTGGTCGGCTTGGAAGTCTCAATACCTGGGAACGCATTGGTGGCATACTTGCGATTCTGCTGTTTTTCTTTTCCGTCTATTTGCTCATCTCATTCATATCCTTTTTTATTTCCGGTGGTGCTGATATTAGCCACCTGAATGTTACTTCGAAAGAGTTACTGTCAAATCCCGATCTGAAAATTCAGAATTCTGGAGGACGCTGGGGTGCAGTGTTAGCTAACTTATTTATAAATAAGGGCTTTGGTATTGCTGCCATTGGTTTTATCTATCTTTTTATTATAATTTCCCTGCGACTTGGAAAAATTGGCAAATTTTCGATGAAGCGAAATTTTGCATATGGCCTTTTCCTGATTATTTGGACCTCTGTGGCATTCGGATATTTCTTTTCATCCCTTTATGAAAAATCCTTTTTATTTCCGGGCGGAACATATGGCTATTTTATCTCCCATTTGCTGAATTCCACCATTGGAAAAATAGGAACGTTCTTCCTGATTTTTGCTTCGATCCTGATTTGTATTATTATTGCATTTGAGGAGGCATGGCCACTTATTAAAAAGTGGCTGACTTATAAGCGATTGAAAGCTCTGAGATCGGAGTCTAATAAGGAGGAAATTCCGGAAGAAGATACTTTTTTAATTCCCCAGGCCCCGTTAATTAAGACCAGCGAAAGAGCTTTTGCCAAAGTGGCAGTGGGAAATAACGTCGAAATTGTTTATGCCGGAAGTAAGAACAATGACGGGCTCGAGATTGAGCGCGAAGTAATTCATCAGGAGGAGCCTGCGCCATTCGTGAATCGCCAGGTAAATACCCCTGAAATACGCAAAAGTGCCGAGGATGATGGATTATTTGAAGGGGCTGACGAAGATATGCCGGATTTCGATCCTACACTTGAATTGTCACGTTACAAATTTCCTCCGATCGAATTGCTTGAAGAACGCTCAACGGGAAATCCACAGGTTTCGGACGACGAATTGATCGCAAACAAGAATAAGATCCTTCAGACACTGAAAAACTACAATATCGAAATTGTAAAAATCAAAGCTACAACCGGACCGACCATTACACTTTATGAAATTGTACCGGCGCCGGGTGTAAGAATATCGAAGATTAAAAACCTTGAAGATGATATAGCACTTAGTCTGGCAGCTTTGGGAATCCGGATAATTGCACCCATTCCAGGCAAAGGAACCGTTGGTATTGAGGTTCCAAACAGTAAACCGGAGATCGTTTCCATGCGCTCACTGATTGCCTCAAAAGTTTTCCAGGAAACCGATTTTGAACTACCTCTCGCGCTCGGAAAGACAATTTCGAATGAGACATTCGTCGTTGATCTCACCAAGATGCCCCATATCCTGGTTGCCGGCGCCACAGGACAGGGAAAATCAGTAGGTTTGAATGCTATTATCTCATCGTTACTCTATAAGAAACATCCGGCACAGCTAAAATTCGTTTTTATTGATCCCAAGAAAGTTGAATTAAACCTGTACGCGATCATTGAGAAACACTTCCTTGCGAAAATGGAGGGGGAGTCTGACCCTATAATTACAGATGTTCAGCGGGTTAAAAATACCCTTAATTCGTTGAATCATGAAATGGACATGCGCTACGATCTTCTGAAAAAGGCACATACCCGAAACATTAAGGAATACAATGAGAAGTTCATCTCCCGGAGATTAAACCCGGAGAAGGGTCACCGGTATCAGCCATATATAGTAGTGGTGATCGATGAGTTTGCCGATCTGATTATGACAGCCGGAAAAGAAATTGAACTCCCGATTGCGAGGATTGCACAGCTTGCCCGGGCTGTCGGCATTCATATGGTCATCGCAACACAACGTCCCTCGATTAATATCATCACCGGGGTAATTAAAGCCAATTTCCCGGCCCGTATTGCCTTCAGGGTGGCGTCGATGGTCGACTCCAGAACAATTCTGGATACACCAGGGGCGAACCAGCTGATTGGTAAGGGCGATATGCTTGTTTCGACTGGTAATTCACTGATCAGGGTTCAGTGTGCTTTTGTTGATACTCCGGAGGTAGAGGCAATTGCAAAATATATCAGTCAGCAACCTTCCTTCCCCAGCGCGTATTTGTTGCCTGAATGTCACGAAGATGTATCAGACGATGCCACTTCGATCGACTTAAAAAACCGTGACGAGTATTTCGATGATGCAGCAAGAATTGTTGTGATAAATCAGACAGGCTCTACCTCTGCGATTCAGCGAAAATTTTCGATTGGTTACAACAGGGCAGGGAGAATAATGGACCAGTTGGAAGCCGCCGGAATCGTGGGCCAAAATGAAGGAAGTAAAGCCCGTCAGGTTTTATTGCAGGACGAATATGCTTTGGAACAATTATTGAGGGGTCTGGATCAATAATTGAATTTTTATTTATCTTAGATAATTGGTAATGAAAACTGTTTATTTATTTAGTGTTTTAATGTTATTGTCAGGCGCTTTGTTTGCACAACAGGATGCAAAGGCCAAGGAAATCCTCAACAAACTTTCGCAAACGAGCAAGGCCTATCAAACGATACAGATCGATTTTTCCTTTACCCTTGAAAACAAAACAGGCAGTGTCACCGAAACGAATGAAGGCAGCGTTGCCGTGAAAGGGAAGAGTTTCCGTTTGCATATGCCGGCGATGGGGATGGAGGTTTTTTCTGATGGAGTTGCTACCTGGAGTTATCTGACAGATTCGAAAGAAGTAAACGTCACCGAAAACGAAGAAGATAGCGATGATGCCCTTAATCCGGCCAATCTTTTCACGATGTATGAAAAAGGATTTAACTATAGTTACATCGGCGAGGAGAACATTGGTGGTAAAACTTCGCAGGTTATCGATCTTTTACCAACTGATAAAAGCAAAGAGATTAGCAGGGTCAGATTGTATATTGACAAGGTTAAGTATCAGATAATCAAAGCTAAAACATTTAATAAGGACGGTAATGTTTATACACTGTCGATGAAAAATATGAAAACCAACCAGGTTCTGCCGGACAGTTATTTTAAATTCGATCCGGCCAAATATCCCGGGGTTGGAATCAATGATATGCGTTAGCCGTTAATAAGTTTAAGTCAGGACCTTCATCTGAAAAGTCCTGACTTTAACTGTAGTTATAGATTTGCTATTTTCTTCTCCTGTGTCATTCGCGCAACTGAGGCAATTTCGATAAATGAAGTTCCTCCACCTACGCCAAAATTTCCCCCCACGTAAACAACAGTATCATTTTCAGTTATCTTTCCACGCGCTTCCAGGTCAAGCAGTGAGGATTCAACCAATTTATGTTTATTCTTTTTCGATACGATTTGGCTTGCATGAACACCATATGATAGAGCGAGTTCACGTTTAACGCGGCCATCATGGCACTTCGCGTAAACGGGACGGGGGCTTCTGAATGCGGAGATATAACGCGCGATTTTACCCGTGAGTGTATCCGTAACAATTGCAGCAACATTTAATTCGTTGGCTGCCATAACCGCTGCTTCGGCCAGGAACGCCGAAACCTCATTATCAAGGCGGGGAACCGGTACATAGTTCCGCCTGTCAGTATTCGATTCGATTTCAATTGCAACGCGTGACATAAGCTGGACCGATTCGATAGGGTATTGTCCATAGGCAGTTTCACCTGAAAGCATGATGGCGTCGGTCCGATCGAAGATAGCATTGGCCACATCGCTGACTTCTGCACGTGTCGGTCGTGGATTGCTAATCATCGAATGCAGCATTTGCGTAGCTACAATCACTGGTTTTTTCCGCTCTACACATTTCCTGATCAGGTTTCGCTGAATGGCCGGTATTTTCTCGGCTGCAATCTCAATTCCAAGATCACCTCTTGCTACCATGATTCCGTAGGAGTAATCCAGAATCTCGTCGATGTTGTTTACTCCATCGGTGTTTTCGATCTTGGAGATGATTTTAATACGGCTTTGTTTGCTATCCAGAATTTTCTGTACCGCCAATACATCTTCTTTGTTCCGGACAAACGAATGAGCCACAAAATCAAGATCAAGGTCGGCGGCCCATTCGATAAACATTTTGTCTTTTTCGGTGATGGGAGGTAATGACATTGAAATGCCGGGAGTATTAATACTCTTTCTGTTTTTAATTTCGCCATCGTTGCAAACAATAACTTCGAGCGAATCCCCAACTTTTGCGGTGATTTTTAATTCGAGATCACCATCGTCAATCAATATAGAACCTCCCGGATACATGCTTTGTGCGAAATATTCATAATCAACTACGAGCAGGTTGGCAGTCGATTGCTCATCCCCCCCCTTTACGGTCAGTATATCGCCTGTTTTTACCTTGATGGGTGCTGTAATATTCTTCGTTCTTATCTCGGGTCCTTTGGTGTCGAGAAGAATTGCAATGCAATCACTAACGCTCCTTACATTATTTACAATGGTGAGTGCTGTATCGGGAGTCTGATGAGCGGTATTAATCCGTACAACATTCATTCCGGAATCAAACAGAGACTGAAGGAACTCTGGCTCACAATGCTTGTCCGAAATAGTGGCCACTATTTTAGTGTACTTGGTTATATTCATAATCGACAAAAAATTAATTTCTTTCCGCTCAGCGGGGGTATACTCCGGTTTTGGGGCACAGAAGTTGTTTACGCAACGGCCCGTTAAAAAATACTATCAGGTCAAATATAGTATAATTATTCGAATGAAGCCTGCACTAATTTTTAGAATGAGTCTATTTATTTCCGAAAAGGTAATGCGAATATGATCCCAGGATACCCTTATTCGGGTACCAGGAAGCTCTCCACACCCAGCCTGTAGGAATCGAGTCCGAATCCCATAATACTTCCTTTGCAAACGGGCCCTATCACAGATTCGTGCCTGAAATGTTCCCGTGTAAGGATGTTTGAGATATGAACTTCTACAACAGGGGTAGTGATAGCCGCTATTGTATCGCGCAGAGCAACCGACGTATGCGTATAGGCTCCCGCGTTAAATACGATGCCGTCCGCCGAAAATCCAATTTTTTGAAGGTAATTTATGAGCTCCCCTTCAACGTTTGACTGAAAATATTCAAATTCTATACTATGAAAGTTGAAAATCATCTTTTCATAATAATTTGTAAATGAACTACTTCCATAAATGTTTTTTTCCCTGATACCCAATAAATTTAAATTTGGGCCATTTACAATAATTATTTTCATTAATTTAAAATATTTTGTATATTTATCCTGTGCAATTTGCGAATAAAAGAAACAACTTTATCGGTTTTTGTTTGTTCTGTGTAATAATAATAAGATTAACTAATTTGTTTCATCATTAATTTAAAAAAAAATAATATGAATTGGTCAGAAAGTAAAAAAGGGTATGAAACATTTTTGAGGGTAGAGAAGTCTCTTTCTCCAAACTCAGTAAGTGCGTATGTTAATGACATCAACAAATTGATAACATTTGTTAATGAGTATTATCCAAACCTCACACCGGAAACGGTAAAATTAGCTCAGTTAAGGAAATTTGTAGAGTGGATGAACCAGAAAGGAATTAGTCCCCGGACCCAGGCAAGAACAATTTCGGGTATTAAATCTTTTTACAAATTCCTGTTAATTGAGGAAGCTGTTGAAAACGATCCCACTACATTGGTTGAATCGCCCAGGATCGGACGTAAACTTCCCGAAATTCTCACGGATGACGAGATCAATCAACTGATCGAGGCAATTGACGAGACAAAAGCAGAAGGATTACGCAATAAGGCTATTCTTGAGACACTATACAGTTGTGGATTAAGAGTTTCAGAGTTAGTGGATTTAAAGCTATCGAATCTTCATTTCGAACAGGAATTTCTAAGAATTGCCGGAAAAGGAGAACGCGAACGGCTGGTGCCTATCAGCAAGAGGGCGATCGAGGATATCAAAAAATACCTGGTCAACTCACGCAAGAAACTCACGATCGAAAAAGGATTCGAGAATATCGTATTCCTTAACAGACGGGGCAAGAAACTAAGCAGAGTGATGATTTTTACCATTATTAAAAATCTTGCTGACAAGATCAAACTTGAAAAAAACATTAGTCCGCATACATTCAGACATTCATTTGCCTCTGCCCTTGTTCAGGGAGGTGCTGATTTAAGAACAGTGCAGGAGATGCTCGGTCACGAGTCGATTCTTACAACGGAGATATACGCTCATTTAGATAAAGAATATCTAAAGGATACGGTGAATAAATTCCACCCGAGGTCGTAAAATTCGCCTGCACGGTTCCCGAAACAGCCGATTTACAACAAAAGGACTGTAGCCATTAGGTTACTCGTCCTTTTGTTATTTTAAGCAAGGTTGCAGGATTAAAATTGTACCATTTTAGCTCCTGAAGTTTCGAAAATATTTTTACATGTGGTTCTATGCTTTAAGATTTTTTTAGTTAATAGCGATTAACTTTATTGTTAACAGTTATGGTATTGAGCTGAAAAAACTCTTACACAGAAATATTTACCCGATGTTTGCTGTGTTAATATTGTTAATCGGAACATGAGACCGATGATTGTTAAGTATTACTTAATTTTTTAATCTCCCCGCAAGAGTCTGCAAAATTGGATTATCTTTGCATTGATAAGACAGAACAACTGTGTTGTGTCTTTAAAGAATTATTAATGAATAGATTGGGGGAGAGAATCAAACGTAAACGTGAGATGCTGAGTTTGCCGCTCAGTGATCTTTCGAAAAAAGTCGGAATCAGTGCCAGTGCACTTTCCCAAATTGAGAACTCAAAGGCTTTTCCATCAATCGTTACTTTAAAAACGATTGCCAACAACTTGTACACTACGGTAGGCGAACTAATTGGAGAGTATGAATCGCTGACTAAAAATCCGCTGATAAAATCGGGTGATATTAAATTTGTTAAGGTAAATCCGAGCGGGACCAGTCTTTTTCTCCTTTCTCATCACGAGAACAGCAAACAAATGGAACCTTATATTCTTAAGTTTGTAGAGAACTCCGACTCATCAGAAATTATGCAAGCCCATCCCGGACAGGAATTTATTTATGTACTCGAGGGTAAATTAATGATCACTCTCGACAATTCCCAGTATGTACTCGAAAAGGGGGATAATTTCTATTTTAATTCTACTACATCACATACATTGAGAAATATTCATAATTCTTCAGCAAAAGTATTATGGGTAATTACTCCGCCAAACATCTAAGCCCATTGGAATTGATTTATTACTATATCAAATCAATGTTAAATTTTAATGATTTTCAAGTTAGATGTTACCATCTGTCACGATATTTGAATAATTTTGCTTTTAAGGAGCAGTTAATTTAATTAAACATTACTTAATGGACACACAAGCTATCAACCTCAATGAAGCCATCCAAAAACTGAATAAAAATGTTCTTGATCTAATGTCAGAAAGAGGCAAGAGTATTTTTTTTCCTAAACTGGGGATATTGTCACAGTCGGCACAAGCCAAAGGCAAACATATTAATGCTACAATCGGGGAAGCAATCGAAGATAATGGAGCCTCCATGCACCTTTCCGAATTTGATAAACTGATCAATCTCCCGTTAGGATCCGTTTATCCTTATGCTCCCAGTTTTGGAAAGAAAGAATTGCGTGATTCATGGAAAGAATTTATCTACCGGAAAAATCCCTCTCTGGGAACAACAACTATAAGTACGCCCATCGTAACATGCGGGTTAACCCATGGAATAAGCATGTCGGGTTATTTATTTGTAGACGAGGGTGATACAGTAGTTATTCCTGATCTTTTCTGGGAGAATTATTCATTGATTTTCGAAAACGCCTACAAAGGAAAGGTGGTTACATTTCCTACCTTTAAAAACGGGGGCTTTAATGTTGATGGTTTCTCTGAAACTATGGATTCCATCCAGGGGAAAATTGTCCTTCTGCTGAATTTTCCAAACAATCCAACAGGATATACGCCGCTTGTCTCCGAAATAAATCTGATTACAGGTGCAATTCAAAAACAGGCAGAAAAGGGGAAAAATGTGGTGGCGTTAATTGATGATGCCTATTTTGGACTTGTTTACGAAAATAGTGTTTACACCGAATCGATCTTTACTCAACTCTGCAATCTGGATGAAAGAGTTCTGGCCGTAAAACTTGACGGAGCTACCAAGGAGGATTATGTATGGGGTTTCAGGGTAGGCTTTATGTCGTTTGGTGTAAAGAATGGCACTGCTGAATTGTACGAAGCGCTTGAGAACAAAACGGCAGGGGCAGTAAGAGGAAATATTTCGAACGTGAGCCATCTTTCGCAGTCACTATTGTACAAGGCTTATTTCTCCACGCAATACCAGGCTGATAAGGAAGAAAAATTTGCCACACTCAAATCGCGGTATCAAACGATTATAGAGGTTCTTAAAGATAAAAAATACGGGGAGCATTTTACGGCTTTGCCTTTTAATTCGGGCTATTTCATGTGTGTCGAATTAAACGATTCGCTCAACGCAGAAGCGATCCGCAAAATTCTTCTCGACAAATACAGTACAGGGGTGATCGTCTTCGGGAATCTGATCCGGCTTGCATTCTCCGCTGTTCCGCAATCGAAAATACCTGACCTGATTGAAAATATTTATTTAGCCTGTACCGATTATAGTGAACAAAAGTTGAAATAGTACATAATGAAGTTGAGTATTAGTAAAGTAATTATTTAATTAAAAATTAGCATTTAATGACAAGTAATCAGAAGTTAATCAATTGGGTAAACGAATGGGCAGAGCTTTGCCAGCCTGAGAAAGTTTACTGGTGTGACGGTTCAGAAGAAGAAAACAATCGTCTTCTCGGCGAAATGGTTGCCAGTGGTATGGCTGTAAAGCTGGATGAAAAAAAACGTCCCGGAAGTTATTATTTTCAATCAGATCCAAGTGATGTTGCTCGTGTTGAAAACAGGACTTACATCTGTTCTGCGAAAAAGGAAGATGCCGGTCCGACCAACAACTGGGCCGACCCTGTCGAAATGAAGGCTACCCTGAAAGGTTTCTTCAAAGGATGTATGAAAGGTCGTACCATGTATGTGATTCCATTCAGCATGGGTCCCCTGGGATCGGATATTGCCCATATCGGTATTGAGTTAACCGACTCTCCCTATGTTGTGGTCAATATGAAGGTCATGACCCGTATGGGAAAGGCAGTTCTTGATGTTCTTGGAAACGGTGAATTTGTACCGTGTGTCCACTCTGTTGGTGCACCGCTTGAACCCGGTCAGGAAGATGTTAAATGGCCATGTGCTCCGATTGAGGACAAATATATTACTCATTTTCCCGACACTAACGAGATTCTCTCGTATGGTAGCGGTTATGGCGGCAATGCGCTGCTTGGTAAAAAATGTTTTGCCCTTCGTATTGCATCCAGTATGGCCAAAAGACAAGGATGGCTTGCTGAGCATATGCTTATCATGGGTATTACCAATCCTGAAGGAGTTAAAAAGTATATCGCTGCTGCTTTCCCAAGCGCCTGCGGAAAAACGAATCTTGCCATGCTTGTTCCGACAATTCCGGGATGGGAAGTTGAAACAGTGGGTGACGATATCGCCTGGATGAAATTCGGTGATGACGGACAGCTTTACGCCATTAATCCAGAAGCCGGATTCTTTGGTGTTGCACCGTTTACTTCGATGGATACTAACCCAAATGCTATACTTTCTGCAAGGGCAAATACGATTTTTACCAATACAGGTCTTACACCTGATGGCGACATCTGGTGGGAAGGTATCGGGTATGATGCACCGGAAGGTACAATCACCTGGACAAACGAGGTATATGACAAAGCCAGCGGTAAACCTGCGGCCCATCCTAATGCCCGTTTTTCAGCTCCTGCTTCCCAGTGTCCTGTAATTGATAAGGACTGGGAAAATCCTGCAGGTGTTCCCATTTCGGCAATTCTCTTCGGTGGACGTCGTCCCGGAACTGTACCGTTAGTTTATCAGTCATTCGACTGGAATCATGGCGTTTTCATGGGATCAATCGTAGGTTCTGAAGTAACTGCGGCTGCCATTGGTCTGAAGGCTGGTGTACGTCGCGATCCATTCGCAATGTTACCATTTTGCGGTTACAATATGGGTGATTATTTCGGTCATTGGATTAATATTGGTGAATCGGCACCTGATAAAACAAAACTTCCGAAAATATTCAATGTAAACTGGTTCCGTAAAAGTGCCGATGGCAAATTCCTGTGGCCTGGATATGGTGACAATATTCGTGTGTTGCAATGGATCTTCGAAAGAGTTACCGGAACTGCAAAAGCTGATGAAACTCCTATTGGTTTTGTTCCTGCAAAAGGATCAATCAATACGATTGGATTAGATGGTGTTGAAGGTAATATGGCGGAATTGCTTACCGTTGACAAAAACCAGTGGAAAGACGAACTTGACCTGGTACGGGAGCAGTATGCTACTTTCGGCAATACCCTTCCTCAGGAATTGGCAAATCAGGTCTCCGCTATCGAAGAACGCTTCGAAAAGTAAACCCATTTTATTGCCGGTTAAATATAAAAAGTCGCTTCAGAAATGGAGTGACTTTTTTTGTTTCTGATAATTTTGCTTAAAATTGGTCAGCGGATAGCTGGGCGTAATAGGGGTCAGATCCACTTCAAAACGGGTAAGCCGCAGCAGTGGATCAGTTTTAAAAGGTTATTCAAATGTTAAATATGTGATTCAAACCAAATAAGCTGCTAAATTTGCCTGCTCAATTTTAGATTAAAAATGAAGTCTTTTAGTTTTCTCTCACAAAAGTACCAGGTTAACGAATACCTTGTGATGATATACCGGTTTCTGGTCGTTATGTTTTTGTATACCGTAGCGCGTATTCTTTTTTACCTGTTCAATTCATCAATGTTTCCCGGTGTCGGCTTTTACTCGTTTCTACGGATTATGCGGGGTGGAGTAATGTTCGATACAAGTGCCGTTTTGTACCTGAACCTGATCTATTTCCTCCTGTACCTTCTTCCGCTTCCATTTAAATTTAATGAAGGGTACCAACGGATGCTGAAATGGATTTTTATGATTATCAATGGCATCGGTTTGTCATTAAATTACATTGATATAATCTATTACCGTTTTATATTAAAAAGAACCACCGCGAGTGTATTTGATATTGTTAGTAACGATGCCGGGAATTTCAAACTTATATTCCGGTTTTTTTATGATTTCTGGTACATCCCGCTAATCGCACTGGTTACTTTGCTCATGCTTTCGCGGCTTTATTCGCTTCTTAAGCCAAAACCGACCTTCAAAACGATGAGCTGGAAATATGGGTTTATTTCACTTCTTGCGCTTGTTGCATTTTCGGGGCTAAGCATTATTGGGATTCGAGGCGGTTATATGTCAAGTACCCGGCCAATCACGATGAATAACGCCGGGAATTATGTTGATTCTCCGCAGGAAATGTCACTGGTTCAGAATACCCCTTTTTGCATTCTGAGGACCTGGGGAAAAAAGGCATTCGAAGTAAAGAATTATTTCAGCACAGAAGAGGAACTTAGCCGGATCTACAATCCCGTAAGAGTCCCGAATACAGATAGCGCCATGAAGCAGGATAATGTAGTGGTAATCATTCTTGAAAGTTTCAGTCGCGAATTTATAGGATCATTGAATAAACAGCTTAATAACGGAAAATATAAAGGGTATACCCCTTTTCTCGATTCACTGATAAGCCGGAGTCTTGTATTTCCTCAGGCTTTTGCAAACGGTCGGAAATCGATTGATGCTATTCCTTCGATAACTGCAAGTCTTCCGGCTTTGGTATTGCCCTATGTAATTTCCGAAAGATCCGGTAACCGTATCGACGGACTGGCAGGTATTTTATCAAAGGAAGGCTATGAGACTTCGTTTTTTCATGGTGCGCCAAACGGATCAATGGGATTTGATGCATTTACGAAAATTGCGGGTTACCATCGCTATATGGGTAAAGATGAATTTGGTAAAGATGAAGGATTTGATGGAATCTGGGGCATTTGGGATGAACCATTCTTCCGGTTTTTTGCTGATGAAATGAATAAAATGAAGCCGCCATTTTTTACAACCCTTTTCTCGGTTTCGTCGCATCATCCTTTTAAAGTTCCGGAACAATACACGGAAAAATTTCCGGAAGAGAATATCCCTTTACAAAAATGCATCCGGTATACCGATTTTGCACTTCGTGAATTTTTCAGGAAGGCTTCCGGGATGCCATGGTTT
>Ga0136636_10000815_pt1 | contig 17139 bp, 19 predicted proteins | sample AntDrymUQ8522106_2_FD_104653 | JGI IMG/M metagenome (GOLD analysis project Ga0136636, IMG submission 104653) | Polar desert sand microbial communities from Dry Valleys, Antarctica - metaG UQ852 (21.06) | ecosystem: Environmental > Terrestrial > Soil > Desert | place: Antarctica: Dry Valley... | reverse complement strand
GTTGGAGTTTTTGGACTCATGGTTCCTTGACCAGTATCTCGCCACGCAGCGAATGCGGCATGGCCGACACGATGCGCAGGTTCACGAAACTGTGGATGAGACGCGGGTTGCCGGCAAAATTCACGATGCGGTTGTTGTCGGTGCGCCCGGCGAGCTCGCTCGCGTCCTTCTTCGACTGCCCTTCGACGAGAACCCGCTGCACGCTGCCGACCATCGCCTGCGAAACCTCCTGCGCCAGTGCGTCGATGCGTTGTTGCAGGCGCAGCAGGCGCTCCTGCTTGATTGCATGCGGCGTATCGTCGGAAAGTTCAGCAGCCGGCGTGCCCGGGCGCGCGCTGTAGAGGAAGGAAAACGACGCGTCAAAACGCACGTCGTCGATCAGCTTCATTGTTTTCTCAAAGTCGTCGGCGCTCTCGCCGGGGAAGCCGACGATGAAGTCCGACGACAGCGACAGGTCGGGCCGCGCGGCGCGCAGCCGGCGCACCAGGCTCTTGTATTCGATCGCCGTATAGCCGCGTTTCATCGCCGCGAGAACGCGGTCCGACCCCGACTGCACCGGCAGATGCAGGTGCGAGACGAGCTTCGCAACGCTGGCATAAACGTCGATCAGCCGCTGCGAAAGTTCGCGCGGATGCGAGGTGGTGTAGCGGATGCGCTCGATCCCGGGGATTTCGGCAATATATTCGATCACCAGTGCGAGGTCGGCGAGTTCATCCGAGCTGCCGCCGGCGCCCATCGCGCCGCGGTAGGCATTGACGTTCTGCCCGAGCAGGGTGATCTCCTTGACGCCCTGCGCGGCAAGGCCGGCGACCTCGGTGAGCACGTCGTCAAAGGGGCGTGAAACTTCCTGGCCGCGCGTATAGGGAACGATGCAGAACGAGCAGAACTTGCTGCACCCTTCCATGATCGAGACGAAGGCCGACGCCCCCTCGACCGTCGCCGGCGGCAGATTGTCGAACTTCTCGATTTCGGGAAACGACACGTCGACCTGCGACTTGCGCGTCCGCCGCCGTTCGGCGATGAGTTGTGGCAGCCGGTGCAGCGTCTGCGGGCCGAAGACGACGTCGACGAAAGGCGCGCGGGCAACGATTGCCGCGCCCTCCTGGCTCGCCACGCAGCCACCGACGCCGATCACCAGGTCGGGCTTGGCCAACTTGAGCAAGCGCACCCGGCCGAGGTCGTGGAACACGCGCTCCTGCGCCTTTTCACGCACCGAGCAGGTGTTGAAGAGAATGATGTCGGCGTCTTCGGGGTTGTCGGTCTTGACGATGTCTTCAGAAGCCGCGAGCACGTCGGCCATTTTGTCCGAATCGTACTCGTTCATCTGGCACCCGAAGGTGCGGATGAACAGTTTTTTTGCCATTTTTTCCTGGATCAGTTTTTCGGACGTGCCGAGATTTCGGTGGGGCTGACCATCCATACGCGGAATATGGCGCCTGCGGCGTCAGCGAGGTAAATCACATTTTCCGAATCCTGAATCGTCATCGGCATGACGATCAGGTTCCGCTGGCTGCGAAACTGGACCGCTGGCGCGAGCGGCAAGGACTTGCCGTCGATCACCACCAGCCCGTCACCGGCCGGCGGTTGCATCACGCCAACCTTGGCTTCCGGCGGCAGCGTGCGGTTCGTCACGTAGACCTCGTATTGCGTCGGCGCGCCGGAATTGGCCACAGCGGCTTCAATAATGGCGCTGACGATCGAGGCGATAAGAGAGGCAGGTAGCGGCATGCGGCCATTATAGACAAGGTTTTCGCGCTTGTGTCAGCGCAAAACTTGACCACCGGCCGCCGCCCACCCTATAATCTCGCGCCCCAAGAGGTGATGTAGCTCAGTTGGTTAGAGCGATGGATTCATAACCCATAGGTCGGCAGTTCAATTCTGCCCATCACCACCAGAATTCAAACCCCAACCACTCTCGGTTGGGGTTTTTTCTTATGTGCTCCCGCCAAGTCCCGCGAGTTCGCGCGGAACGTTGAGTAGATTTGCGGACTTCGACTGTCTGGCTTACTGCCTACCTCTGAGCACATAGCGCTCTCTCCGGGCGAATTCTCTCCCCTTCCTCTGCGGCGCAATACCACCCGAAGTCCGCAGGCGACACGCCTTGTACATATATAAATCAACGGCTTGCATGTTGATCAATCAAGCGGTTGTTTTCCGGCATCGGTAAGCAGAGACGATATGACTCATCCTTGGCTGACACGTTGATGTACCCATCTTTCGTTTGCAGTTTGTCAGAAACATATATATACTTCTGACAAACGGAGTCTGACCATGAGCCATCTTGCTGAAACCATCTTGTCTGCTGCACAGGCCCTGCCCGAGGGTGGCTTGCTCTCGGCCAAAGAGTTCCTGCACCTGGCCTCACGTGCTGCGGTGGATCAGACCCTCACCCGCTTGACGCGCGAAGGCAAGTTGATGCGCGTTGGGCGCGGCGCTTACGCCGCACCGGTAGTCAGTCGGTTTGGTACGCGTCCGCCCTCGACTGAAGCTGTGGTCAAGGCCATTGAGTCGGCCAGCGGTGAGGTGATCGTTGCCAACGGCGCCACCGAGGCCAACGCACTGGGGTTGACTACACAGGTGCCTACCCGCGAAGTCTTCCTGACTTCGGGGCGCTCACGCAAATTGCAGTTTGGTAACCGAACCGTCGAACTCAAGCATGGCAATCGGTGGCAGTTGGTTCTGGGTGCGCGTCCGGCCGGCATGGCGATCCGTGCCCTTTCCTGGCTGGGGCCTGAGCAAGCATCCTCAGCCCTCAAGATGCTCCACACCAAACTGCCACCGGCGGAATGGGCTGCCATGCGCTCTGCCAGAGCCGTATTGCCCAGCTGGATGGCGCGTGCGGTAAGCGAGGCCAGCGAACATGCCTGAATCCTGGTTTGATCTCAGTTCCGCTGACCAGGCCGAGGCCCTTGAGGTAGCCGCTGGTCGGAGCGGACGGCCAGCACATCTGCTGGAAAAGGACATCTGGGTCGTCTGGGCCTTGGCTGCAATCTACAACTCGCCGCTGGGTGATACCCTGACCTTCAAGGGCGGCACGTCGCTGTCCAAGGTGTACAAGGTCATTGACCGTTTCTCTGAAGACATCGACCTGACTTACGACATCCGCGAACTGGTGCCAGACCTGTTGCGTGACGGCAATCCCATCCCGGCGTCAGCGAGCCAGGAGAGAAAGATCACCAGTACGGTGCGCAGCCGCTTGCCAGAATGGATCGAGCAAACCGTTAAGCCCGTCATTGAGCAGGCATTGGTGGCCAGCGCACTGCCAGTCGAGTTGAGTCTTGCCGGCAAAGACAGCGACAAACTCATCATTGCCTATCCGGCGACCAAGACGGGAACAGGCTATGCCGCAGCCACGATCCAGCTGGAATTTGGGGCGCGAGCAACGGGCGAACCTCACCAGCGGCATCACGTGGCCTGCGACATCGCTCCATTCATCGAAGGCGTCGAGTTCCCTTCGGCACAACCCTTGGCGATGGCCGCCCAGCGTACGTTCTGGGAAAAGGCGACGGCTGCTCACGTTTACTGCCTGCAAGGACGTCTGCGTAGAGAGCGTTATTCACGCCATTGGTATGACTTGGCTGCCCTGGCCGGAACGCCGCATTTCGACTCGGCAGCAAACGATCGAGAACTGGCGCGGCAAGTGTGCGAGCACAAATCCATGTTTTTCGCCGAGAAGGATGCCGGTGGCACCAAGATCGATTACTTCCAGGCGACGGCTGGAGGGCTCCGATTGATTCCAGATGGCCCCTCCTTGGCCGCGCTGGAAAAGGACTATGCCGCCATGTTGGAGGACGGCCTGCTTGCCATGGACCAACCCGCGTTCTCGGCTGTGCTGGGAGTGTGTCGGACGATTGAAGAGAGGGTCAATCGTCTGGCTCGGCCTGGCTGACAATGCCACAGACTGACTGGATTACCTCGCGCTGCTCGTCCCATAGCAGCGGCGTGCCGGATGCCAGATCAAACAGCGTCACTTCCGAGGGCAGCGTTTCATCCAGGATGGCGGCAACGATGCCTGGCGCCAGTGTCGTGAGGTTGACCATCCGGCTCACCGATCCATGCCTTCGCATTCGGCGACCTCGGTCAGGCTTTCTGCCTCCCCGGATTCCAGCATGGCCAACCAGCGGTGCCCACGCGCCAGCGCCATCTGGATGGGCGTCGGCTTGTCGTTGATCGGCCGGGGCTTCAAGGTGTTCCCATCGGGAAGCCTCACCACCTTGCGGCCACCGCGCGCTGGCGGCTCGTCGTCGTACTCGCGCTACTCTTGCTCTGGCTGGTGCTGCCGCGACTGCTCGGCCTCGCCGCTGAACGCTGGCTGAACATTCCCGGCCTTGAGGTCTTGCACGTCGAGGTCAAGGATGTCGGCGCCGGGCATGCCCGCGTGAGCGAACTGCGCGGGGTTTATCAGAGCAGCGGTGGTTACCGTTTCGGGATTGCCCTGCACGACATTACCTTCGACTATTCATTGACGCGTCGCCGTGTCGAGCGCCTGGTCATCGTCAATGCCGAGCTGGAGATTTTTGCCGGACAGCCGGCGCAGGTTTCCGCCTGGCCGCAATTGGAGTGGCCCGATCTGCCCTTGCGCGACGCGCACATCCGCGACTTGCGCGTCGTCGTGGATCGGCCCGAGCATCGGCGGCTGGAGGCGCACGGCGACTTCCGCTGGCGCCAAACGGCGGGTCAGTTGCAGGTGGAATTCCGACCCGCCGCCGCTTTGTTGCGGTTGGTGCAATCTCATTCAGCGTGACCGCCCTTCGAATGAGAACGCACCCTAGGTTTAATCGGAATACTTGTCGACGTTCATTTCGCGTTCGTTGACCAGTATCTCGAGGCGCAATAGGAACAGTTTTTGAAAACGTGCCAGGGTCGCTTCGGCGCGGACCAACAGTGGTTCCGATAAATCGCGGAGCGATTTGTGGTCGGTGCGGCGTCTCTTGACGGCGACCGTGCGCGCCGCAACGTGTTGATCTATCGGGAAATAAACGATATTCGAACAGCCCATCTTTGCCTCCTCTACGTACCGCAACGTGGCTTTGTGTTTCCCCCTCCGCCGTTGCCGCCGCTCTGCCTGACGCGCTCAGGCCGCCGTTCCTCTGCTTGTAATCTGTCTTGATGCCGCAGATGGTTCACGCCGCTCTCGTATGCCACATGGAGCGTGCTTTAATTTACACGCCTGGCCGGAGACGGTCCAGCGCGCAGCAGACCGTCGGTCCGACCGCTTGTCGGCTGATTCGAGAAAGGCGCTTAAACTCCGTTCGCGCGCTGGCGGTCGTTGGCTGTCATCGGCGCCGGCGTAACGCCGACAAAACAGGCGGGGGGCGGAGAAATGCTGGACACTGCAGGGTGGAGAGATCGATGAATTTTCTTGCTCATGCCTTGCTTGCGGGAAGTGCCGACGCCGACCGCATCGGCGGCCTGATGGGCGATTTCGTCAAAGGCTTGCTGCCCGCCGGTCTGCCACCCGAACTGGCTTCGGGCGTCGCCTTGCATCGTGCGATCGACAGTTTCGCCGACCGCCACCCGGCCTTCGCCGCGAGCCGCGCGCGGATCAGCCCGCTGCGCCGCCGGGTTGGTGGCATTCTCGTCGATCTCTTTTACGATCATTTGCTGGCGCGCGACTGGACGCGCTACGGCCCGATAGCGCTCGACGACTTCACCGGCGATCTCTATGCCGCGTTCGAGAACTACTCGGGGTTTTTCAGCGGCGACGCCGGCGAGGTCGCCGCGCTGATGCGCCGCTACGACTGGCTCGGTTCCTACCGCGACGTGGACGCGGTCGGCCGCGCAATCGACCGCATGGCGGTCCATCGCCTGCGCCGGGCCAATTCGCTGGCCGGCGGCATCGACGAATTTCTCGCCGACAGCGACGGTTTTGACGCCGACTTCAGGGCCTTCCTGCCCGACGCGCTGGCTTTCACCACGCACTGGCGGCTGGCGCGCGGCCAGCAACGGGCGTTTGGCGCGAGCGGAAAAAAGATCGGGGTGGCCAAACCGCCGCCAATATAATGGCTTGCTAAACCGCCCGCGAAAGACAATCGCGCGGGCAGGTCGCGGAGATCGAGCATGAAGGAAATCGTTGTCGTAGCGCCGGTCAATTTCATGACCGAAGTCACGCGGCGGGTCATCGTCGAGAATGGCTATACCAACGTCGAATTGCTCGAGGGCGATCAGCGCACCGGCGTGGAACTCGCTCAGCTGGCGATCGACGGCGGCGCCAAGCTTCTTATTTCGCGTGGCGGAACCTATGAAACGATCTGCTCGGCGTTCGCCGTGCCGGTCGTCGAGGTCAAGGTTACCGCCTACGATCTGATTGAGGCTTTCAAGGCGGTGCAGGATCTCGGTGAGAGCGGCCTCGTCGGCGTCATTGGCTATCGCAATGTCATCGCCGGCGCCGACCTCGTGGCCGCGGTCATGGGCCTTAAAACGCTGTGTTTCGAAATCCGTGACAAGAGCAGTATTCCGGCCGAGGTCGAGCGGCAGCTGGCGCAGGGCGTACGCGTCTTCATGGGCGACGGCAACGTCGTCGGCGCTGCTGCCAGACACCGCTGCCGGTCGGTTCTTGTACAGTCGGGAAGCCAGGCGATGCAAAACGCCATTGAGCAAGCGAGCAGCATCCTGCAGGCGGCGCGGCTGGAGAAGGAAAAAGCGCAGCAGTTTTCGACGATCATCGACTTCGTGCACGACGGCATCGTCGCCGTCGACACGCGCGGTCATATCACCGTGTTCAACACGGCATCGCAGAAAATCACCGGTTTCTCGAAGCAGGACGCCGTCGGCAAGAAGATCACCGAAATCATTCCGGATACCCGCTTGCTCCACATTCTGAACACCGGGCGTTCGGAAATCGGCGACATCCAGCGGCTCGACGACCAGACGGTGATCGCCACCAACCGCATCCCGGTGATTGTCGACGGCGAGGTCAGAGGCGCCGTGGCCACCTACCAGGACATCACCGAGGTGCAGCGGCTCGAGCAGGCGATCCGCATCCGTCTTTCTGAAAAGGGTTTTGTCGCGCAGTACGCGTTCTCCGATATCGTGCATCAGAGCAGTGCCGTCGCCGACTGCATCAAGACCGCGCAGAAATTCGCCAAGTACGATACCTCCGTGCTCATCTGCGGTCCCTCCGGCGTCGGCAAGGAGCTTTTTGCCCAGGGCATCCACAACAGCAGTCGGCGCAAGAACTCGCCGTTCGTCGCGATCAACTGCGCGGCGCTGCCCGAGGCGCTGATCGAGAGCGAACTCTTCGGTTACGTCGAAGGCTCGTTTACCGGCGCCGGCAAGAAAGGCAAGGCCGGCCTGTTCGAGATGGCGCATGGCGGCACGATCTTTCTCGACGAGATCAGCGAACTGCCGGTCTTTCTCCAGGGCCGGCTGCTGCGCGTCCTGCAGGAAAAGCAGGTGATGCGCATCGGCGACAACAAACTGATTCCGATCGACGTGCGCGTCGTCTGCGCGACCAACCGCGACCTGCGCAGCCTGGTGACGCGAAAGGAGTTCAGGGGCGACCTTTATTTCCGGGTGGCGATCCTCAGTCTCTATATTCCGTCGCTGAACGAGCGTCCTGACGACATCGAGCTCTTGAGCGCGCACTTCGTCGAGGCTTTCGGCTATCGCTACCGCAAGGGCCGGATGACGCTCACCGCCGACGCCGTCGACTACCTGCGCCGCTACACCTACGAAGGCAACGTCCGCGAACTGCAAGGGATGATCGAGCGCGCGGTCGTCATCTGCGAGGGCAAATCAATCGGCGTGCACGACCTGACGGCGATGACGCGCAGCGCGGTGGCGCCGGCGGCCGACGATGCCGGCGCCTTTGCGCCGGCCGGCAAGACGCTCAAGGACGTCGAGGATTGGTACATCGAGCAGGTCTACCGGACGACCAAGGGCTCGACCAAGGAATGCTGCACGATTCTTGGTATCGACCGCACGACACTGTGGCGGCGAATCCGGGACAAGCGAATGGCGGCCGAACGCTGAGCCCTTCGGTTTTGTTGCAAAAACTTACTCTATTGTTTCATGTTGCAATAGTCCCGACTGCCGGCGCGCCACCTGGGGGTCGACCAAGCGCCTTAAAAACAGGAACTTGCGCTGCAGCGCCGGCGCTGGCCCGACTATTGCGAAGACCTCCGCACGGGGGCTTCGGCAAAGTTGAGCGGTTCGGCTCAGCGAAGCCCGTTTGCCAACGTAGCGCTCACGAAACCCTTGTCTCATGAAAATCGGATTGACAAGCTTTGCCTTGCGCTGGGCGTTTGCCAGCGGCATGAGCATCGAGGCCTTCCTTCAGCGTGCTCGTGAGCTGGGCGCCGAGGTCGTTCAACTGTGCCAGAACTCGGGCGTCGACCGACTCGGGGACGCGCAGCTCGCGGAGCTGGCCCACCTCGCGCGTCGGCTCGATCTCGTCCTCGAATTCGGCGACAGCGGCGCCGAGCTCGCGCAGCTGCAGGCCGGAATCCGCAGGACGGCGAGCCTTGAGGGCATCGTTTATCGCTGCGTGGTCGACGCCGACGGCCTCGCGCCTGACGCCGTGATCGCCAACCTGCGCGCCGTGCGGCCTCTGCTACGCGACTGCGGCGTCATTCTCTGCGCCGAAAATCACTTCCGGTTTTCGCCGCAGCTGCTGCGCCGCATCGTCAGCGAGGTCGACGATCCGGCGATCGGCGTCTGCCTCGATCCGCTCAATTCGATCGCGCAGTGGGTCGGGCCCGAGGAGACGATACGCGAACTGGCGCCGCTGGCGCGCACGGCGCACATCAAGGACGCGTGCATCACGCGCCTGGGCTCGGGTTTTGCGGTCGGCGGCGTCCCGCTCGGTGAAGGGCAGCTCGACCTCGCGGCCTATCTTGCCGCCGTCGTCCCGCGCGTCGAGAGCCTCTTGCTCGAATCGTGGATGGACCCGGTCGATGGCGAGCGCGGCGCGGCGACGCTGGCGCAGGAAACGCTGTGGGCGAGGAACGGCCTGGCGCTGATCGGCGAACTGCTGCGCCGCACACCCGAATCTGAGCGGCCCCGGATTGCGCCAGACGCAGCCCGGCCGGTCGACGAACTTGTCTGAGGAACCCACCATGGATTCGAACCCCCCGTTTGCCGCCAATCGCTACGCTGTGATCACCGGTTTCTATGGCCGCCAGGGCAATCGTTTCCTCGAGTATCAGCCGCAGCGCAGCCTGAGCGAAAAGCTCCAGATGGCGGCGCGCACCGACGGCTGCGCCGGCGTCGAACTGTGCTATCCCGACGACTTTGCCGATCTGCCCCTGCTGCGCACGCTGCTGCGCGATCTCAATCTCGGCGTTTCGGCGCTCAATTTCCGTTCGCGCCGGCCCGGACAATGGATGCGCGGCGCCTGGGCGTCGGAGAATGCTGCCGAGCGCCGGGCGGTGGTCGACGATTGCTGTCGCCTGATGGACCTTGCCGGCGACATGGGCGTTGGGCGGGTGACCAATTGTCCGCTCAACGACGGCGCCGATTTCGTCTTCGAGATGGACTACGCACGCGCCTACGATTACGCCGCCGAAGGGTTTTCCGCGGTCGCCGCGCACCGTCGCGACGTGCGCCTGTGCATCGAATACAAGCCCAACGAACCGCGTGCGCGCAGCCTCTTCGATACCGCCGGCGGCACGCTGGCTTTCGTCCAGATGGTCGGCGCGCAAAACCTTGGGCTCACCCTCGACATGGGCCACGCGCTGGCCGCCGGCGAGCGTCCGGCGCAGTCGGCGGCGCTGCTCGCGCGCGCCGGCAAGCTGTTCTACGTCCAGCTCAACGACAACGACGGTGCCTTCGACTGGGACCTGCCGCCCGGCGTGCTACGTTTCTGGGAAACGCTTGAATTCCTGTACACCTTGCCCCGCCTCGGCTATTGCGGCGACTGGTTCTCCTTCGACATCGTGCCGAAAGAGTTCGACCCGGTGAAAGTCTATGGCGAGGCCTTCGCGATGACACGCAAGCTCGAGTCGATCGCCGCTCGTTTCGACCCCCAACGCATCGCCGACCTCGTTGCTGCGCGCAACCCGACGGCGACAATGTCATACTTGTTTTCGCTGCTCTGATCGATGTCCACACCGCTGCGGACATTTGCGCTTTTCCTTCAACCCCGCCTGAGAGGTATTGCCATGAACCGTTTCCCGCAAACTGATCGAAGCGTACTGCGTCTGGCCAGCCTGGTCGCCGCGCTCGTCGTCACCGCCGTTGCGCTCCCGGCGAGCGCCCAGACCTACCCGAGCAAGCCGCTGCGTCTGATCGTCGGCTTCCCGCCCGGTGGCGGTTCTGACGCCTTTGCGCGGGCCCTCGGCCAGCGCCTCGGCGACCAGATGGGTCAGCAGGTGGTGATCGACAACCGGCCCGGAGCCAACGGTAATATCGGCGCCGAAGTCGCCGCCAAGCAGCCGGCCGATGGCTACAACCTGTTGCTCATCTCGACCTCGCAGGCGATCAACGTCAGCCTCTACGCCAAGCTCAACTATGACCTCGTCAAGGACTTCACGCCGGTGGCGATCATCGGCTCGGTGCCCAATACTGTCGTCGTCAAGTCCGATCTGCCGGTCAGCAATGTCAAGGAATACATCGCGCTCGCCAAGTCGAAGAAGATCCAGTTCGCCTCATCGGGTTCGGGCAGCCCCGAGCACCTGGCCGGCGAGATCTTCAGTTCGATGGCCGGCATTAAGATGGTGCACGTGCCCTACAAGGGAAGCGGCCAGTCGGTGATCGACCTGGCCGGCGGTCAGGTCGATTCGGGCTTCAACACGCTGCCCTCGGTGATCAACATGGCCAAGCAGGGCAAGGTCAAGGTCCTCGCCGTGACGACGTTAAAGCGCAGCCCGACCAACCCCGACCTGCCGACCGTTCACGAATCGGGCCTGCCCAATTATGCTATGTCGACCTGGTACGCGCTCGTCGTCCCCTCGGCGACGCCGCCGGAGATCGTCAAGAAGCTCAACGAAGAAGTGAACAAGGCGCTGGCCAGTACGGAAATGAAGGCGCGGCTGTTTACGCTCGGAGCCGACGCCGCCGAAAGCAACACGGCGGCCGAAGCCAACGCCTTCTTGCGCAGTGAAATCGAGAAGTTCCGGGCGACGGTGCAGGCCATCGGACTGAAGAACGAGTAAGGCGTCGTCGCGCTCGGCGATCGCTCGCCGAGCGCGTGCGCCGATGCGAGGCGCACCACCCGCTGCGCACATCGACGCAGTAACTCAGGGAGAGGCCGTGTCAACACGGATAAAGAACGAAAAGGATTTCTGGACCGGAGTGCTCTATATCGGCTTTGCCGCGCTCGCGCTGTGGGTCGGCCGCGGCTATGCCTTTGGTTCGGCAAGCCGCATGGGACCCGGTTATTTTCCGCGCGTGCTCGCCGGCCTGCTGATTTTCTTCGGCGTGCTGGCGCTCATTCGCGGCCTGCGCTGCAGCGCGCCGCCGATCGGGCCGATTGCCTGGAAGGCGGCGTCCATCGTCCTGCTCTCGATGGTCGCTTTCGCCCTGCTGCTTGAGCGCGCCGGCCTCGTCATTTCGCTCGTCGTGCTGATTCTCGGCAGCGCCTCGGCGAGCCCGCGCTTTCGTTTCGAATGGCGGGCGGCGCTCCTGGCGATCGGCCTCGTCGTATTTTGCGTGCTCGTCTTCAGCAAGGGCTTGGGCTTGCCGATGCCGCTCTTCGGCTCCTGGTTCCGCTAGGCGCCGCCGCCATGGACATTTTTGCCAATCTGCTGCTCGGCTTGCAGACCGCCGCGAGCCTCACCAATCTCTTCTATTGCTTCATCGGCGTCGTGCTCGGCACGGCGATCGGCGTGCTGCCCGGGCTCGGCCCGGTGGCGACGATCGCCATGCTGCTGCCGATCACCTTCGGCCTGCAGCCGGTCACCGCGCTGATCATGCTCGCCGGGATCTTCTACGGCGCGCAGTACGGCGGGTCGACGACGGCGATCCTGGTGAACCTGCCCGGCGAGACCTCGTCGGTGGTGACCTGCATCGATGGCCATGAAATGGCCAAGCAGGGGCGGGCCGGCAAGGCGCTGGCGACGGCGGCGATCAGCTCCTTCGTCGCTGGCACGGTGGTGACGCTGCTCATTGCGCTGTTCTCGCCGCCGCTCGCCGGTATCGCGCTCAAGTTCGGTCCGGCCGAGTATTTTTCGCTGATGATGCTCGGCCTCGTCGCCTCGGTCGTGCTGGCGCGCGGCTCGCTGCCCAATGCGCTCGGCATGATCGTTCTCGGCCTGCTGCTCGGTATCGTCGGCACCGACGTCAACTCGGGCGTCTCGCGGTTTACCTTCAACGCTTCGGGACTGGCCGACGGCATCAGCTTCGTCGTCGTTGCGATGGGCGTCTTCGGCCTCGGCGAAGTCATCTGCAACCTTGAAGACACCGACGAGCGCAGCCTGCTGGCGATGAAAGTCACCGGCCTGATGCTCAACAAGGATGAGTTCAAGGCGATCGCCTGGCCTGTCGTGCGTGGCACGCTGCTCGGTTCGATACTGGGCATCCTGCCTGGCGGCGGTTCGTCACTGTCCTCGTTTTCAGCCTACGCGCTGGAAAAAAAGGTGTCGCCGAACGCCGCCAATTTCGGCCGCGGCGCGATCGAGGGTGTCGCGGCGCCTGAGGCGGCGAACAACGCCGGCGCGCAGGCCTCGTTCATCCCGATGCTGACGCTCGGCATTCCGTCGAATGCGGTGATGGCGCTGATGATCGGCGCGATGATGATCCAGGGCATCCAGCCCGGCCCACAGGTGATGACCGATCAGCCGGCACTGTTCTGGGGCCTCGTCGTTTCGATGTGGATCGGCAACCTCTTCCTCGTCGTCCTCAACCTGCCGCTGATCAGCGTCTGGGTGAAGATGGTTTCAGTGCCCTACCGTCTGCTCTTCCCGGCGATCGTCGTGTTTTGCGGGATCGGCGTTTTCAGCGTCTCGAACTCGACCTTCGACGTGCTACTGATGGCCGGCTTCGGCCTGCTCGGCTACATCTTCCGCAAACTCGATTGCGAGCCAGCGCCCTTGATGTTGAGCTTCATTCTCGGACCGATGATCGAGGAATTCCTGCGCCGCGCACTGCTCCTGGCCGACGGCGACCCGATGGTCTTCGTCCAACGGCCGATCAGCGCGGCGCTGCTCGGCGTCTGCGCGGTGGTCATCGTCATCGTCACGCTGCCGGCGCTGCGCAAGAAGCGCGAGGAAGTTTTCGTCGAGGACTGACGCCCGGGCGACGTCAGAGCGCTGTCAAATTCCCGAACCGCCGTCTTCGAGCGCCGTTTCGGGCAGTGCAAAGACCTTGACCTGGCGTGGCTTGAGCCAGACCAGCTGACCCTTGGCGAGCTGCAGGACGGTGGCGCGCTCGCGCGTCAGTTCGACTTCGATGAGTTCCGAGGCGTGCGCCAGTTCGACGCGCACCAGCGGGCCGATCGCATGCACGTCCTGGACCGTCGCTTCGAGTCCGCCGAGCACCGGGCTGCGTTCGATGTCGATGTCGTGCGGACGGACGAAGGCCAGGGCGTCGCCGGCCGGTTTGGCGCGCGTCTCGTCGCTGCCGACGTCGGCCCAGCTGCCGTGCATCCGGCTGTGGAAGACGTTGACGTTGCCGAGGAACTGATAGACGAAGGGCGAGACCGGGTTCGAATAGACCTCGTCGGGCGTTCCCGTCTGCTCGATGCGGCCGTGGTTCATGACGACGACACGGTCGGCGACTTCGAGCGCTTCTTCCTGGTCGTGCGTGACGAAAACGCTCGAAATGTGCATTTCGTCGTGCAGGCGACGCAGCCAGCGGCGCAGTTCCTTGCGCACCTTGGTGTCGAGCGCGCCGAAGGGCTCGTCGAGCAGCAGCACCTTAGGCTCGACGGCGAGCGCGCGGGCCAGCGCGATGCGCTGGCGCTGGCCGCCCGAGAGCTGCGACGGGTAGCGCTCGGCGAGCCAGTCGAGCTGGACGAGCTGCAAAAGATCTTGGACGCGGCGGCGGATTTCAGCTTCCACCGGGCGTTCCGTTTTCGGCTTGACGCGCAGGCCGAAGGCGACGTTCTCGAACACCGACATGTGGCGAAACAGCGCGTAGTGCTGGAAAACGAAGCCGACCTTGCGCTCGCGCGCGTGCAGGTGGGTGGCTTCCTCGCCGGCGAACTTGACGTGGCCGCTATCCGCCGTTTCCATTCCGGCGATGATGCGCAGGAGGGTCGTCTTGCCGCATCCCGACGGGCCGAGCAGGGCGACGAGTTCGCCGGTCGGGATGTGCAGGTCGATGTTGTCGAGCGCGACAAAATTGCCAAAGCGCTTGCCGACGCCGCAGATTTCTATGCTCATGGTTATTCCGTCTTTTCCGCGGGAAGTGCGTTATCGAGCATTTCGCTTTCCTGGCGCATGCGCCAGTGGACGACGGTCTTGGCAATCAGCGTGACCAGCGCGAGCAGCGCGAGCACCGACGCTGCGGCGAACGAGCCGATGGCGTTGTATTCGTTGTAGAGAATCTCGACGTGCAGCGGTAGCGTGTTGGTCTCGCCGCGGATATGGCCGGAGACGACCGAGACGGCGCCGAATTCGCCCATCGCGCGGGCGTTGGCGAGAATCACACCGTAGAGCAGGCCCCATTTGATATTCGGCAAGGTGACACGGATAAACATCTGAAAGCCTGTGGCGCCGAGCGAGATCGCTGCTTCCTCCTCTTCGCGGCCCTGCGCCTGCATGAGCGGAATGAGTTCGCGGGCAACGAAGGGGAAGGTGATGAACAGCGTGACGATGATCATTCCGGGCAGCGCGAAGACGATCTTGATGTCGTGCGCCATAAGCCAGGGGCCGAACACACCCTGCGCCCCGAAAATGAGCAGGAAGACGAGTCCGACGACGACCGGCGAGACGGCAAAAGGCAGGTCGATCAGCGTGATCAGTAGGCTTTTGCCGCGAAAGTCGAACTTGGCGATCGCCCACGCCGCGCTGACACCGAAAAAAATATTGAAGGGCAGGGCGACGAGCGCGATGAACACCGTCAGCCCCATCGCGTAGAGCGCTTCCGGCTCGCGCAGCGCGCCAAGGTAGGCCGACCAGCCCCCGGACAGCGCCTCGACGAAGACGGCGAGCAGCGGCAGGGCGAGGAAGAAGAAGAGAAAGCCGAGGCCCACGGCGGTCAGCGTCAGCCGTACCCAGCGCGGCTCGGCAGTCGCCATGCGCAGCGTCGGGGCGCTCATGCGGCCGCCGTCGCCGCAGCCGGCGTCGCAGCGCTGGTCGCCACGCCGTGCCCGCCGCGCGAGCTGTCGCGGTTTGCCGTCCACCATTGCAGCGCGTTGGCGGCAAGCAGGAGGACGAAGGAGATGATCAGCATGACGCAGGCGAGCGCGGCGGCGCCGATGACGTCGTACTGCTCGAGTTTGGAGATGATCAGCAGGGGGGTAATTTCGGAGATCAGCGGCATGTTGCCGGCGATGAAAATGACCGAACCGTACTCGCCGATGGCGCGTGAAAAGGCCAGCGTAAATCCGGTCAGCAGCGCCGGAACGATCGCCGGCAACAGCACACGACGAAAGGTCTGCAGACGCGAGGCGCCGAGTGTCGCCGCCGCCTCCTCGATTTCCGGCTCGATGTCCTCGAGCACCGGTTGCAGCGTACGCACGACGAAAGGCAGGCTGATGAAGGTCAGCGCGACGACGATGCCGAGGGGAGTGAATGCGACCTTGATGCCGAACGGTTCGAGCTGGCGGCCGATCCAGCCGTTGCCGGCGTAGAGCGTCGCCAGGGTGATGCCGGCGACCGAGGTCGGCAGCGCGAAGGGCAGGTCGACGAGCGAATCGACGAGGCGCTTGCCGGGAAACGAATAGCGCACGAGGACCCAGGCGACGATCAGGCCGAAGACCGCGTTGATCGACGCGGCGAGCAGCGACGCGCCGAAGGTCACGCGGTACGAAGCGAGCGCCCGCTCACCGCTGGCGATATCCCAGAACTGGGCGAGGCTCAGCGAACTCGCGGTCATCAGCAGCCCGGCGAGCGGCAGCAGGATGAGCAGCGAGAGATAGACGAGGGTGCAGCCGAGCGAGAGGCCGAAGCCGGGGAGGACGCGGTTTTTCATGTTTTTCTTAGCCGTGGGCCGCGCCGACTATTGGTTCGGCGACATTATGTTTGCATTCGTCACCCCGGCGAAGGCCGGGGTCCAGGTGAGAAACCTCTGCGTTGACTGGATTCCGGGCTCTGCACTTCCTTCGCTCGCTTTCACCGGAATGACGGCCAGTTCATACATCTTGTCGCCGGATCAATAAGCCGGCCGGCACAATCCTCGTCGTTTATTTGCTCTGGTAAATCTGGTCGAAGGTCCCGCCGTCCTTGAAGTGCGTCGGTGAGGCTTTGGCCCAGCCGCCGAACACTTCGTCGACCGTAAAGGTCTTGATCGCCGGAAACTGCGCCGCGTACTTCTTGAGCAGTTCGCTGTCGCGCGGCCGCAGGTAGTTGTCGGCAGCGTTCTGCTGGCCGTCCTTCGACCACAGGTGCTCGAGATAGGCCTGTGCCAGCTTGCGCGTTCCCTTCTTGTCGACGACCTTGTCGACGATGGCAACCGGGAACTCGGTGAGGATGGACAGTGAAGGATAGATGACGTCGAACTCGCCTTTGCCGAACTCCCTGGCGATCAGCTCGGCCTCGCTCTCGAAGGAAACGAGCACGTCGCCGATCTTGCGCTGCATGAAGGTCGTCGTCGCGTCGCGGCCGCCGGAGGCAAAAAGCGGGGCGTTCTTCAAGATCTTGCCGACGAATTCCTGCGCGCTCTTGTCGTTGCCGCCGGGCTGCCTGAGCGCGTAGCCCCAGGCAGCAAGGTAAGAATAGCGACCGTTGCCGGTGTTCTTCGGGTGCGGCAGGATGACCTGAATGCCGGGCTTGGCAAGATCCGACCAGTCTTTGAGCGCTTTCGGGTTGCCCCTGCGGACAATGAAAACCATCGTCGAGGTGTAGGGCGACGCATTGTTCGGGAACTGCTTGGCGTAATCCTTGGCGACGAGGCCCTTTTCGGCGAGAAAATCGACGTCGGACGCCTGGTTCATCGTCACCACGTCGGCCTCGAGGCCGTCGGCGACGGCGCGCACCTGCTTGCTCGAACCGGCGTGCGATTGTTTGACTTCGACCGTTTCACCGGTTTTGGTCTTCCAGTCTTTCTGGAAAAGCGGGTTGTAGTCCTTGTAAAAATCGCGCGCGACGTCGTAGG
>Ga0136636_10000814_pt1 | contig 17144 bp, 20 predicted proteins | sample AntDrymUQ8522106_2_FD_104653 | JGI IMG/M metagenome (GOLD analysis project Ga0136636, IMG submission 104653) | Polar desert sand microbial communities from Dry Valleys, Antarctica - metaG UQ852 (21.06) | ecosystem: Environmental > Terrestrial > Soil > Desert | place: Antarctica: Dry Valley... | reverse complement strand
TCTCAAGTTGTGTCATATGCGCCTGGGATTGGGCGTGGGTGCCAACGATACTGAAGCCGTGCTGCGCAGTTTGCCCAGTATGGCCCTGCGTTATGCCGCGCACGACGCAACCACCCGTGCGCTGGCGCAATGGTGTTTGTCCCAAGAGGCATTTGCGCAGGTGTTGCATCCTTCTTTGGTAGATTCACCTGGGCACGGGCATTGGCGTGATCTGTGTGGTGACGGCATAGGGCGGGCTGCGGGGTTGTTTAGTGTCATGTTCAAGTCCTGTTACCAACAAGCGCAGATTGACAGGTTCTGCGACGCACTCACGTTGTTCAAAATTGGCTACAGCTGGGGTGGGCCGATGAGTTTAGTCATGCCTTACACCTTGGATAAGATGCGTCAAACTTGGCCGTCACATTTGGCGCGGGGAACCTTGGTGCGTTTTTCAGTCGGATTGGAAGCCGCCGTCGATTTGCAGGAAGATTTGAACCAAGCACTGCGCCATTTGTAGTAAGTCCTGCGGGTAAAATCCACCCTTCATTATCGAAAGACTACATTGGCAACACCAAATTACGGCTACGAAAAACGTCAGAAAGAACTGGCAAAAAAGAAGAAAAAAGAAGAAAAGCTGAAGGAAAAAGCGCAGCGCAAAGTGGGTGAGGGTCCGCCGGATGAAGCCCAAGACGACACGCAGCTGCCAACTGACGCGACGCCACCGATTGCTTAACTTTTCTCGCAGGCGCTGGATTCTTGGTTGGGTTTACCCAGAATTTCTAGCGCCAGTGCTTTCATCGCCCGCATGGAATGGTCCTCAGGCGCGATTTTTTTTGCAGATTTGAACTGCACAAAATTGCGTTGCATGGATTGCAAGTACGCGGGGTCGTAGTGGTTGATCAACAGGTCTTGAACCACGGCCGAGAACTCACCGACTTTCGCCAGTGCCTGCCAGCGCTGCACCACTGCCCGGCCTTTAAGCGCCGTCAAGACCGACACCCGCTCGCAAAAATACGTGACATCACGCACCAAATATTCGTAGTCTTCCAGTAGTAAGGCAACACGTTGGTCGTCGGGCAGGCTGAGGTTCAGGCAAGGGCTTGAGCGCATGGCCTGAACGAGCGAGGTGGGCACTGACAGGTTACCAACCTTTTTGCTTTCGCTTTCGATCAGCACTGGTTGACTCGGATCACAACGGCGCAGCGCGTCCCAGATTAGGCTATCAAATCTTTTTTGACTCGGTTGAATCTCGCCCGGTACGCTGCCCAGAACCGAACTGCGGTGTTTGGCCAAACCTTCAAGATCAATCACTTGTGCGCCTTGGGCAGCCAAAGCGTGTAGCAGCCGGGTTTTCCCCGAACCGGTTGGGCCACAAACGACCTGAAATTGGAGCGCGGGCACCAGGCGCTCAATGTCTTGCAGCATCGCCGCACGAAACGCTTTGTACCCCCCCTCGATGAGCGTAACCCGAAAGCCTATTTGGCCCAAGATCAACGCCAGCGAGCCGCTGCGTTGTCCGCCGCGCCAGCAATAAGCCAGAGGTTTCCAGTCTTTGGGTTTATCGATTACATCACGGTCGATGTGCGCGGCGATGTTGCGTGCGGCAATGGCTGCGCCTCTTTTACGCGCCTCAAACGGATTGACCTGTTTGTACAGCGTACCAATCTGGATACGCTGCGCATTGTTCAACGTCGGCCAGTTGACGGCACCGGGCAAGTGGTCTAGGGCAAACTCATCTTCACTGCGCGCGTCGATCACAGCATCAAATTCATCCAAGTGGGTGAGTGCCTCTGCAGCGCTGCGGGGCGTCAGGCTCATTCAAGCGCTTTCTTCAGTGCAGGCCATACGTTAGCCAACAAGGTGGGTTGCGCTTCTTCCTTGGGATGGATTCGGTCGGCTTGAAACCATCTCAAGCTGTCTGGCACATCCGCAATACCCTTCAGCAGAAAAGGCACTAGGCCGGTTCGATAGGTTTTGGCCACGTCAGTGTACGCCGCCGTCAATTGCGCACCGTAGTTTCCTCCGTAATTGGGGGGCACCTGTATGCCGACCAGCAGCACCCGGGCCCCGGCTTTTTGGGCTGCTTGTGTCATGGTACTGAGGTTATCGCGCGTCATGGTCAGTGGTAGCCCCCTCAGAGCGTCATTGGCGCCCAACGCGATCACGACCACCGTGGGTCGATGTTGGGTCAGCAATGCGCCCAAACGGGAGCGTCCGCCGGAGGTGGTGTCCCCACTGATGCTGGCATTCATCACCGTCGCAGGCTTAGCCTCGGCTGCGAGTTTTAGTTGGAGCAGCGCGACCCAGCCGGTGCCGCGTTTCAGGCCATACTCCGCGCTGAGCGAATCACCGATCACCAAAATGCGGGGGGTGCCGTTTGGCGTGGCGCGCGGGGAACTGGCCCAACTCACGGTGCTATTCCCTGCGATGAATGCTGAAAGCAGCGAGGCGATACAGTGACGTCGGTTCACATTCATAAAAACTCTCCATACTTTCATGTCAGATTGCATTATTTCCGTTGAGCATGTGTTCAAGTCTGTCACTGATTCCACTGGCACACTGGATATTTTGCGCGATATCCACTTTGAGCTGAATATCCGCGAAACCGTGGCGATTGTCGGTGCATCGGGGTCGGGTAAAAGCACCTTGCTGTCGATCATCGCAGGCTTAGACACACCCACTCGGGGTACGGTCAAACTTGCCGGGCAAGATATGTTCGCCTTGGACGAAGATGCGCGCGCGGCGCTGCGGGCGAAAAAAGTGGGTTTTGTGTTCCAAAGTTTTCAGCTACTGGGCAACTTGACCGCACTGGAGAATGTGATGCTGCCACTCGAACTGGCCCGACACCGCGAAGCCCGTAAGTTGGCTGGCGAGATGCTGGATCGGGTGGGCTTGTCGCAGCGCTTGGGGCGCTACCCAAAGGTATTGTCTGGCGGTGAACAGCAACGTGTGGCCCTTGCGCGTGCCTTCGTGGTGCAACCTGCAGTGCTTTTGGCCGACGAGCCCACGGGAAGTTTGGACTTCGCCACGGGCGACACAGTCATGCAACTGATGTTTGCCTTGAACCGCGAGTTAGGGACCACACTGGTTCTGGTGACTCACGACAGAGCCATTGCGGCAGGCTGTCAGCGCCGCATCACCATTGAGGCTGGAAAAGTTTCCGCGGTAGAGTCCGCCACTTACGCCTAATTAAGCCATCTAGACCCTATAGATGTTGGGTTTATTGCTATTGATTTGATATGATCGATTGATCACTACAACCACATTGAAATGTCGGGTCACTCGGGCACTACCACCCTAGGACGCATCGCATTGGTTTGTGGCGCATCAACTTCAGACGCGCCACCCCCGCGGAAAATAGCGTCTTTGCAGACCACAAAAACAAAAAATTGCATGCACTACCGTCCGCTTGGTCGTACCGGTTGGAACAAACAGATGAATATTGGGTTTTTTGCTATTATTTTTGAAAGATGATTTGACCATGTATGACGATTATGCAGCCCTGATTTTTGACATGGATGGCACTTTGGTCGACAGCGGCCAGTTGCATGAATTCAGCTGGATTGAAACCTTGCAGCACTATGACATCCCGATTGATGGAGTGTTGATGCGCTCATTGGCAGGCGTGCCAACGAACGCCACGCTTGAAATTTTGATCAAGCACTTCAACTGCCAGCCCGCGGCGACTGTCAAAGAAATGGACGCTTTCAAGCAAAAAAGTGTGCACGACAACATGCACCGCTACGTGAAAGCCACCGCCCTCAAAGACGTGGTGCTGAAGTACCACGGCAAGAAGCCCATGGCCGTTGGCACCGGTGCAAACACTGCCGAGGCCGCTCAAGTGCTCAAGCAGTGCGGCTTGTTTGCGTACATCGACGTCATCGTTGGCGCAGACCAAGTTACTAACCCCAAACCCGCACCCGACACTTTCTTGCGCTGCGCCAAGCTGTTGGACGTTGCGCCGCAGAAATGCGTGGTGTTTGAGGACTCCAAGCTTGGCCTGCAAGCCGCCGCCGAAGCGGGCATGGTCGGGATAGACGTGTTGCTGGTTCATAGCATTGAAAACGACTATTTCCTAAGCGGCCAAGCAAAGCATTTGTAGCGGGGGGGGAGGTTTTCCTTCGACTAACAGAGGGAAAAAAGCCCACACCGGCGAAGTGTTGGCTTTTTGAATGTTTTCTAGTCCCGGATTGCGCCAGCCGTCAAGGCCGGGCCAAACTGAAACACCCCACTAGCATTCAGCCATTACCCGGTTGCGCCCGGCCTGTTTTGCAGCATACAACAGTTGGTCTGCGCGCCTAAGAAAATCTTTGACCAACTCTTGGGCACGAAGATGGGTTAGGCCAATGCTGACACTGAGGGCGATCGCGTGTCCCTCAAAGACGATGGGGGTGTCAGCAATCGCACTGCGCAAACGGTCGGCCATGGGAACGGCGTCGTCACACCGCATGTCGGGCAGCATGATGACAAATTCCTCGCCCCCGTATCGGAAGATCATGTCCGTTTTACGCACCACGCCCACACTGCGACAGACAAACTCACGCAACACCGCATCCCCCGCAGCATGACCATAGGTGTCGTTGATCCGTTTAAAGTGGTCAAGGTCGATCATCAACACGGACAAGTTGGGTGCACCCCGGGTGAGGCGATCACGCTGTTGATCCAACATGTTTAACAGATGGCGCCGGTTCCACGCCCCCGTCAGAGGATCTGTGACTGACAAGGCCTCCAACTGTTGGTTGGCCGCCTCAAGTTCCTCTGTGCGTTCGATGACCCGCTGTTCCAGAATTTCATAACTGAGCTGCAATTCCTCAAAATACTGCTGGCGATCATGGAAGGCGCGCGTCATGGACTGAACCCATGGCTGCCACATCGTGGGTACTGCCCAACTGCTGGTGATGGGTTCAGAAGAATCCATGGCCACAAACTGCGCTATGGTCAAGGCGGGCGCTACGTACATGCGCCACAGAACGTAGTTCAAAGCAAACACGGCCAGCATCAGCAAGGCCAGCAGAAACAGCATGGCCGAATGTGCTCGGTACACGCGCGCGCTGAGGATGGAAATGGGTAATTCATGCACTACCGTCCAGCGCGGGCTGTCCAAGGCTGCCCGAAAGACAACGTTGTTGCCCAGGCGCTCACCGGTGCCACTTGCCGACAACATGTGGGATTCAATCAGCTTGATATCGGCCGTGGTGGAGGGGACCCGCCGGTCTCCCAGGACTTGTCCGTATTCGTTGGCAATCAAAAGCTCACCCTCGCTATCGTGAAACTCGCTCAGAAAACCGCCGAGAAACGCAAGCTGTAGGTCAGTTGCGACCACGCCAATGAATTCATTACCCCAGTACACCGGCGCACCATGCGACACAATCAACCCAGCAGCGCCTTGGTCCTTGTAGACCTTGGTCCAGTAGGGCAGGCGTTTGGGGTTGTTGTGCGGCAACGCCTTGGTGGCCACTTCGTACTGCAATGACTTCTTTAGAAATGCTTCAATGCTACTTGCTGACTCTAAAAAATCGGCCTTCGGCGCCCAAGGTGAAACCACCAGCATGTTGCCGGCGGCGGCGTTGAAGTAAGTCCAGCGCAGAAACTGCGAGGTTTTCAGTCCGTCACCGACACGCTCCAACATGGACAGACCCAGCGCCAAGTTGGAAGGCATGTTGTCAGCGCGGCGTTGTGCTGCTGTCGTCAGCGCAAACAATTGCCCGGGCTTTCGTTGGGCTGTTTCGGGTATCAACTCATCCAGGGTGAACCCTCCACCACTAGGTCGGGCGTCTTTCCTTCTGGCGGTTTGCTGGATAAAAGTGGCATAGCGTTGGGACGCTACAGCGGGAAAGGTGTCAGCCCAGGTGCGGAGTTGAACGATTTCGTCGTCCGCCGCTTTGACGATGGCCTTAAGCCGCACCGCGCTTTCGTCCACGCGTTGTTGTGCCAGTTGCATCTCTGCCAAGTACTGTTGCTGCCAACCGATCCAGCCGATCCAAAAAATCAGCAGTACAAACGACAAGGTGCCGCACAACATCACGCGCCAATAATACCTGGCCAGTGTTTGTGCGTCTAGCGAGGTGGATGACGCAGTGCGCACCGAGTCTGCAAAATGTAGTGGCATGAATCAATCTATTCCAACGGTCAGGACATTGTCAGTCAACCCGACCGGACAAGCTATCCCCCGGACGGGGGATTTGTTGTCACTAACCGAGGGAATAGCGTGATCCAAATGCAGGAAAATAGCGCTTTCACCCATTTGTTCACAAAGAAGTTACCCATGACTGAAACCACGCCACCACCCGTTCTGCCCGACCACCTGTCCAGCGACCCGCGCAGCCCTCACCATGTCGCTACTGTGTTTGAACACGACGTTGGCATTCGGCTCAACGGCAAAGAACTCTTTAATGTTGAAGAATATTGCGTCAGTGAAGGGTGGGTCAAGGTTCCTGCAGGTAAAACCCGTGACCGCAAAGGCAATCCACTACTGATCAAGATCAAGGGAACAGTGGAACCGTTTTACCGCGAAGCCGCCTGACAGACACACCCGACCCACTTTGCTGGACGGGCACCCAGGGAGCGCAGCGTGTTCACTTCAAATGTCTGCCAGCAAAGGGTAGGGCGCAGGCGTCAAGCTGAGTGGCTGTCCCGTAGGTGAACCGACATGAACGCTGCCGCCCTCAAATGCGCTGATTTGCATGGACACCAACGCATCCCAGCCACCGTTGGGCGCCGTTGCGCTCTGCACGACCACGCCGCAGGGCTGAGTTGGATCTCCATCTGAGAACAACTCAACACCCACCACCAGCGAAGACGCTGCGTGTGCCACGTAGGTGCGCCGCTTCAACGTCCCGCGAAACTGGCTGCGCGCCACCACCTCCTGGCCTGGGTAACACCCTTTTTTGAAATTCACCCCACCGATGGATTCGTAATTGAGCATTTGAGGCACAAACACATCGGCCACCGGCAAAGTAACCGTCGCGACACCGCTGCGCACCTCTGTCCAGTCCCACAGGCTTTCATTCATCGCATCGCCCACCGGCTTGCTAGCGCCTTTCGGGCCGACCCACAGCACCCGTTCAATGCCATCTGCAGGATACAGCCGAACCATGGACGCATCATGGACGCTGCCCGCATCCCAAGGGCTTGTTAGATGGCCAGCTATATCATGCGTCGCAGCGGCGGCAACGTGTCCCACCAACCCATACATGTCAACGTCGTCACTGGCGTCGGTGAGTTTGACTTTGGCACGCATGACAAACATCGACAGACGCTTCATTGTTGTCGCCAACAAGTCTTTGCTGCACACCAGCCATATGTCGTCGCTACTGCGTTTGATTCCGATAAAACTCGCTTGGAGCCGCCCTTTGGCGGAGCAAAAGCCCGCAAGTCGCGCCACAGCTGGGCTCATCAACGAGAAATCTTGTGTCAACTGGTTGTGTAGAAACTTGGAAGCATCTTCACCTTGTGCGCGAATTAGCCCTGTTTTGGTCAGTCGGACTACACCTTGGAGTGGGTTCTTCATGATGCGGATTATGATGCGGGCAAACTGTTCTGGAAGGCTGTAAGGTCGTGCGTCGTGTTATTGGTTTGATTTTTGTCGTACTGCTGGGTGTTCTGGCGCTCGGCGCATGGTGGCTAAACCACAGCTTGGTCTTGGGCCCGCCCGTTGTGGAGCTGTCCATCGAATCAGGAAGGACGCCACGCGGTGTTGCCCAAGACGCCGTCAAAGCGGGCGTGAAAACGTCGCCTCAACTGCTGTATTGGTGGTTTAAGTTGTCTGGGCAAGCGCGTCGCATCAAAGCAGGCAGCTACGAACTGCAGGGCGACATCAGCCCACGCTTGTTACTAAAAAAACTGGTGCAAGGAGATGAAGCTCTGCGCGCGGTGACGCTGGTTGAGGGCTTGACCTTTAAACAAATCCGTGTGGTGCTGCAAAATGCAGAGCACCTTAGCCAAGATACGATTGGAATAGAAGCTGATCTGATCATGCAAAAGCTTGAACGTCTCGGGATACAGGCCGAGGGGCGTTTTTATCCTGATACCTACACATATGCCAAAGGTAGCAGTGACCTTGATGTGCTCAAACGTGCCCTGCACGCCATGGATCGCCACTTAGACGCAGCATGGCAAAGTCGCCAGCCCGATTCACCGCTGTTTTCCCCTGACCAGCTGCTCACCCTTGCCAGCATCATTGAAAAGGAAACCGGCCGAGCCGAAGAACGCCCCATGATTTCTTCGGTGTTCACCAATCGCCTGCGTTTGGGCATGATGCTGCAGACCGATCCCACCGTTATTTACGGCATGGGAAATAAATTCGACGGCAACCTGCGCCGCCGTGACCTGCTGACCGACACGCCATGGAACACCTATACGCGCACTGGTCTGCCCCCCACACCGATTTCGATCCCAGGCAAAGCCTCGCTCATGGCGGCGGCTCAGCCGGCCACCAGCAACGCCCTGTATTTTGTCGCGCGTGGCGACGGCACCAGCCAGTTCAGTGAAACGCTCCCTGAGCACAATCGCGCGGTGAACCAATTCCAGCGCGGCCCTTATAACCAGACGAACAAGTGATGAACACATCGGGCATTTTTATCAGCTTTGAAGGCATTGACGGTGCCGGAAAATCCACACACATTGACGGCTTGGCCAAAGCCTTCGAGGCACAGGGCAGGGCGGTCACTTTAACCCGTGAACCAGGCGGCACGCCCTTGGCCGAAAAGTTGCGCACGCTGGTGCTCAACGACGCCATGGACGCCATGACCGAAGCCTTGCTGGTGTTTGCCGCCCGACGTGATCACTTGCAGCAACGCATCGAACCCGCGCTGGCGCGTGGCGACGTGGTGCTGTGTGACCGGTTCAGCGATGCGACTTTTGCTTACCAAGGTGCAGGGCGTGGTTATGACCTTCAGGTGCTCTCGTATTTGGAGCATCTGGTTCAATCTTTGGGTCGTAATGATGGCGTATTAGTTAGGCAACCCGACCTCACCATCTGGTTTGATTTAGACCCCAAAATTGCCGCAGAACGACTCGCAGGAGCGCGCATTCCCGATAAATTTGAGGCCCAGCCTGTGGCATTTTTCACCCGTGTTCGCGCGGGGTATGCCCAGCGCATGCAGTTGCAGCCCCACCGGTTTGCCCAAATTGCGGCCAACCAATCGCGCGAGACCGTATGGCACGATGTTCTTCAAGTGATCCATCAGCGGGGATGGTTGCGTTGACGCTGTCTGCACGCGCTTTGGCTCCTTGGGTCGCAACTCAAGCGCAAAGCCTGTTGGCTCAACGTGGCCATGCGTGGCTACTTGCGGGTCCATCTGGATTAGGTCAGTACGATCTGGCGTTGGCTATGGTCCGTGCTTGGTTGTGTGACCGGCCCACCGCGGAAGGGGCCTGTGGCCTGTGTTCAAGTTGTCATGCCATCGACGTGCATGCCCATGCAGACTTGTGTGTGCTGGCACCAGAAACGGTGTTACTGGACTTGGGTTGGTCGCTCAGTGAAAAGGCTCAAGACGACATTGACAGCAAGAAGCGCAAACCCAGCAAAGAGATTCGTGTGGAATCAATGCGCGACGCCGTTGAGTTCGCGCAAAGAACGAGTGCGCGCGGACGAGGCAAGGCGGTGCTGGTCTTTCCCGCTGAGCGCATGAACGTGTTCACCGCCAACGCGTTACTCAAAACGCTGGAGGAGCCCGCCGGAGACGTGAAATTTGTATTGGCCACTGATGCCGCACACCAGTTGTTGCCCACCATCCGCAGTCGTTGCTTGGGTCACACCATGGTCTGGCCCAATGAGGTGGCGGCGTTGACATGGCTTCAATCGATGGATGTGCCTGCCGCGCAAGCAAAAGTGATGTTGCGCGCCGCCGGTGGCCGCCCTCAGGATGCATTGCAGTATGCATCAATCGTCGACCGGTGGCACCTGCTGCCTCAAGCCGTTCGCAACGGCGACATCAGTGTGTTTAAAGACTGGACGCCAGCCCAAGTCGTAGACGCACTGCACAAATTGAGCCACGACATGTTGGCCATCAAAAGTGGTGCGTCACCTCGATTTTTTGAACTCGCGAATTTACCAAAACCGGGTGCTTGGAACGCGTTAACGACCTGGTCGCAATGTCTGAGCCAAGCTAGGCGAACGATCGAACACCCATTCAATTTGGGTTTGATGATCGAAGCTTTGATCAGCCAAGCCCAATTGACTCTAAACTCCCGACCATGAACCATCCAGCCCCCAGCGCGCCAGCCACTGTGCCACGCCCCAGCGTGATTCAACTGGCGATCAAGGAAAAATCTGCACTGTACGCAGCTTACATTCCCATGTTTACTGATGGCGGTATGTTCATTCCCACCAACCGGGACTACCGTTTGGGTGACGCGGTGTATGTGCTCATGTCTTTGCCAGATGACCCCCAGCGTTACCCGATCGCTGGTAAGGTGGCTTGGGTGACACCTGCGAAGGCCGCCGGAAACCGAACCCAAGGTGTCGGAATCCGTTTTCCCAAAGATGATAAGACACAAGGCCTCAGGCTCAAGATCGAAGAGATGCTGGGGGGGCACTTGGCGTCTGATCGGTCCACGCAAACCATTTAACTGACTCGGTGTAGAGGCACCTGCCTGTACTTACGTAGCCTTCCGATGTTCACAGACTCACATTGCCATCTGAACTTCCCCGAGCTTGTCTCTGACCTGCCGCGCATTCTTGATGCAATGCGGCAAGCGCAAGTGACACGCGCGTTGTGCATCAGTACCACGCTTGAAGAATTTGACAGTGTTCATCAACTGGCTTTATCCCACCCTCATCTTTGGGCAACCGCGGGCGTGCACCCCGACACAGAAGGCCTCCAAGAACCGACCCTGGCTGATTTGCTGGCGTTGGGAAGTCTTGCGCGCGTGGTTGGAATCGGCGAGACCGGCTTGGACTACTACCGCCTCAATGGTCGCAGCATTGCAGACATGCATTGGCAGCGTGAACGATTTCGCCTGCATATCCGTGCCGCAAGGCAGTTGGGTAAACCATTGGTGATCCACACGCGCCAAGCGTCGGAAGACACGATTGGCGTGCTGCGGGAGGAGGGTGAAGATGGTTCTGCAGGCAGCGCAGGCGGTGTTTTTCATTGCTTTACCGAAGATGTCAACGTCGCCAGGACCGCCTTAGATCTGGGCTTCTACATTTCTTTCTCGGGTATTGTCACCTTCAAAAGTGCACAGTCCATTCGCGATGTCGTCTCGATGGTCCCGATGGATCGGCTACTCATAGAAACCGACAGCCCCTATCTGGCGCCGATGCCTCACCGCGGCAAGACCAATAACCCATCTTACGTACCGCTGGTGGCTGCTCAGTTGGCAGCAATCAAAGGTGTTTCTGTGGTCGAAATGGGCGAGATCACCAGCCGAAACTTTTCAACCTTGTTTGTTGGCGTTGCGTCTTGAAACCTTCCGGTTGCACGCGTCGGACATCCTTCAAGACGTTGGTGCTCGCCTGTGCCAACCTTTTGGCGGCACCAGCAAAGGCCGGCGCATACGAAGACTTTTTTCAGGGCATCAAACAGGACAACGGTCGCCTGATCACCCATTTGCTCCAAAAGGGTATTGATCCCAATAGCGTGGACCCAAGCGGTGTTCCAGGGCTGATTGTTGCGGTCAAGGACACATCCTATGAGGTTGCCACCGTGTTGATCAATTGGCCTGGCACCCGAGTCGAGGCTCGCAATGCGGCAGATGAAAGTCCATTGATGCTGGCCTCGTTGAACGGAGCCTTGACACTGTGTCAGTTGTTGATCAGCAAAGGCGCGCATGTCAACAAAACCGGCTGGACACCCCTGCATTACGCCGCAACCCATGGTCATCTAGAGGTGATGAATCTACTGCTAGAGGCCCATGCGTACATCGACGCCGAGTCACCGAATGGAACCACGCCCTTGATGATGGCCGCGAAGTACGGACCTGGGCAGGCTGTCAATCTCCTCCTTGACGCCGGGGCAGATTCAACCCTCAGAAATGCGATGAACCTCACCGCGTTAGATTTCGCCAAACGCGCCGACCGGGTCGACGCCATTGACGTGTTGGAAGCGGTTGCCCGGACGCTTCAGCCAAAAGGTAGCTGGTAAGCTGGTCAACATAAGCTTTGTATGTCATTTCATGTGGTCTTCATAGGTGACTGCCGCATTTTTGCCGCATGAAACTTATGCGTGACTGCATAACGTCCTTCTTGGTGCCAATTATCTGTTGAGGTCTACGCCAATCAGCTAGGTTTTGGTTCGCATCGTTTACCTATTGCTACTTGGTTTCGACGCACGAAACCCTCGTTCATTGCGGAATTACTTGTCACATAGGTCATCATCAAAGAAATATTGATGAATATTGTTACGCATTGATACAATCAGTTACACATTAGCGTGTACTTGAGTTGAAAATCACGAATACACATACCATCTATTTATTACAATTTGTTGCAAATATTCCTAACGTTATAGTTTTAGCAACCCCGAATCCAAGTGGCAGATCGCCGATTACGAAGCGAGTGCTTGGTCGGGTTTTATTTGGGTTTGATGGATGCCCTGGACGCCCCACACGCTTCAAAAAACCTAGATGAATTAGTAGTTGAGGCGTAACTACTCAGGTCGATTAATAGTGGCCTGACTTATATGAATCAACAACTTACGCGACACCACAGGATGACTGCCAAGGGCAATGCATCGAATTCCCATGAAATAGGCTGTATTTTTAAGCAATTTACTGCTTCCGTCGTGCGTAAGCCATTGATTCATAAGACCTGAGTAGTTACGTTGGGGCATTGATAGCTCATATGGATCAACAACCATGGCAGATTTTTCAATCTTTGGATTTGTTAAACCTATACAGGCAAAAAGCCGTGTCACCTTGATTCACTGATTGATACGATGTTTATTATGTTAAGTACTGTGGCTTTGTACCATGTTTGTAGTTGCGCTGAAAGCGTCGCGTTAAGCCGCCCTAAACACTTGAACAAAAAACGCAACGACAATCGCGCGCAATGAAGAGCCAATCTGGGTCTGAATCAAGATAATCCACCGTAGTGTGAAAAAAAGCCTCTGAAAAAAACGATTTGTAGCTGTCTAGCAACTTTTTTCAATCTATTCGAAATACAATTATTTAACGCGATACGCTTAAGTCTCGCGCAGGGTTTTTTTATTTGGATTGTGAGTACAAGGGAGTGTTTGTGAACAGAATATGGGTAAATCGGCTGGTAACTGCGTCGATCATTGTTTTGCTTTTTGGGTGTGCAAGCATGCCAAAGCCTCTTGCTACCCCAGTTGTGCCTACGGCTGAGCTCAGTGTGTTGATGGACAACGCATCACAAACGGAAAAAGATGGTCAAAATGACTTGGCGCTGCGCGAATACGAGCAAGCTGCCAAGCTCTATCCCGCGTCCTCTCGTCCATGGGTGCGAATGGCGCAACTCAACTTTGAAGCGGCCAACTACGGCGAGGCAATTACAGCTGCTCAACAAGCAGTGTCCCGCGATGACAAAAACAACATCGCGCAAAGCATCCTTGCCGTCAGTGGTCTAAGGGTGTCCATCAAAGCGTTGGCTGACTTGCGGCAGCAAAATGAATTGACTGGCAGCGTTCAAAGTGAAGCGCAAAACCTCGCTAAAGTACTGCGCGAGAGTCTGGGTGAGCGCGTTTTGGTGCCCACAACTACGCAGCCTGCCGCAACCCTAGCTCCCTCCCCATCTGTCGCGCCGCCAGTGCGACCTGTGCGTCGTGTCGCTCCGAAGTCAGCGCCACCTCCGCCAAGTTCACCGTCAGCGGGAGGGAGTGCAAGCCCCTTCGGATCTTTAAGGTAAGTGTGGAATTTGCATTGCGGCATTGACCGCTTTGCACCGTGTCAACAGCAATAAATCAATCACTAGGAGTTAGCAGAGATGGCCAAGCAAGAAAGTGTTCAAAAGCGGTTGCAGAAAGTGCGCCCTCCCCGTGTGCAAATGACTTATGACGTTGAGGTGGGTGATGCCATTGAACGCAAGGAATTGCCATTTGTCGTCGGTGTCGTGGGGGATTTCAGTGGCCAGTCTGAGGTTGAGCAGAAGAAGCTGCGCGACCGCAGCTTTGTGAATGTGGATAACGACAACTTCGACGACGTCATGAAAGCCGTAGAACCGAGGGCTGCTTTCCGTGTGCAAAACACTCTGAGCGAAAAAGGCGGTGAGTTCGCAGTTGATTTGAAGTTCAAGTCCATTGACGACTTTCGGCCTGAGGCGGTGGTACAGCAGGTTGAGCCTCTGAAACAGTTGTTGGAAGCCCGCACCAAATTGGCTGACTTGCGCAACAAACTCGCCGGCAACGAAAAGCTTGAAGATATCTTGAACGAAGTGCTTGCCAGTACGGAAAAGTTAGACGCGTTGACTCAGCAAGTTAAAGAATAAAGGTACGCAACATGTCGTCACAAAACACCGCCATGGCATCCAGCGCAGACGCTACTGTGGCCAGCGTCAGTCTCCTTGATGAAATCGTTGAGAAAAGCCACGTCGCCAAGTCCACGTCAGAACATGAGCGCGCCAAGGACATCATTTCAGAATTGGTTTCTCAGGTTTTGGCAGGCACCGTCGTGGTCTCCCCTAACCTCTCTGCCACATTAGACGCTCGGGTGGCTGAACTCGATCGACTGATCTCTGAGCAACTCAGCGCAGTGATGCATGCTCCGGAGTTCCAGAAAATGGAAAGCAGTTGGACCGGGTTGCATCACCTTGTGTCGAACACTTCAACCAGCAGCACGTTGAAGATCAAGTTTTTGAATGCAAGCAAGAAAGAACTCGTGAAAGACTTTCAGTCGGCCATAGATTTCGATCAAAGCACGATGTTCAAAAAAGTTTATGAGGAAGAATTCGGAACTTTCGGTGGTGCTCCTTTCGGCACATTGATTGGTGATTTTGAGACCAGTCGCCAGCCGGAAGACATGTACTTCATTGAACAAATGTCACATGTGGCCGCAGCGGCACACGCACCGTTCATCAGTGCCGCGTCACCGCAGTTGTTCGGTTTGGAGAGCTACAGCGAGATGAGCAAGCCGCGCGATCTCGCCAAGGTGTTTGACACCGTGGAGTACGCTAAGTGGAAGTCGTTCCGTGATTCCGAAGATTCGCGTTACGTCGGGTTGACCTTGCCACGATTCCTAGGTCGTTTGCCGTACAACCCAAAGGATGGAACGACGGTTGATGGATTCAACTTTGTTGAAGATGTTGACGGAACAGACCATGCCAAGTACCTGTGGTGTAACGCGGCGTATGCTTTTGGCGTGCGTTTGACCAAAGCCTTTGAGGATTTCGGCTGGTGTGCCGCGATACGCGGCGTTGAAGGCGGTGGCTTGGTCGAAGACCTACCCGCCCACACCTTCAAAACAGACGAAGGCGAAGTTGCCCTCAAATGCCCGACAGAAATTGCCATCACCGACCGCCGCGAGAAGGAGCTCAGCGACCTCGGGTTCATTTCATTGGTGCATTGCAAGAACACCGACTATGCCGCTTTCTTCGGCGCGCAATCTGTGCAAAAAGCGAAGAAGTACAACACCGATGCCGCAAACGCCAACGCGGTGTTGTCCTCGCAACTGCAGTACATCTTTTCCATCTCCCGCATCGCCCACTACATGAAGGCCATGATGCGGGACAAGATTGGTAGCTTTGCAGCTGCCTCCAACGTACAAGATTTCTTGAACCGCTGGATCACGCAATACGTATTGCTTGATGACAACGCCTCACAGGAGTCTAAGGCGCAGTTTCCTCTGCGCGAAGCCAACGTACAGGTCAGTGAAGTACCTGGTCGTCCCGGCGTTTATCGGGCTGTGGCGTTTTTACGACCACATTTCCAACTCGATGAGTTGTCGGTGTCTTTGCGGTTGGTGGCTGAGTTGCCCTCGTCTGCCAAATCGTGATCTTTTTGGTTAGTTTAACTTTTAGTGAAAAGGGATAGAAAATGGCAATTGACGTATACCTGCAGATCGATGGCATCAAAGGCGAATCCGCTGACAGTGCGCACAAAGATTGGATCGAATGTTTGGCTGTCGACTTTGGGGTATTGCAGCCTCGGTCAGCCACCGCCTCTTCGGCTGGTGGACATACGGCTGAGCGTTGTGAGCACAAGGATATTGTGGTTGCAAAGTTGACCGATCTGGCAACCCCGTTGTTGCTGGAGCAGTGCTCAATGGGTAAAACCATTCCCAAGGCGAAGTTCGATTTCATGCGCGCCGATGCAGATGGCAAACGTGTCACTTACTTCAACATTGAGTTGGAAAACCTGATCATCAGCAGTGTCACACCCAAGGTGGTTGAGGGCAACATCATGTCCGAAACCATGTCGATCAAGTATTCCCAAGTCAAGTGGAAATACGTTCAGCAGAAGATCAGCGGCGGCACAGGTGGAAACACCGCTGGCGGCTGGAATCTGAGCAAAAACACCAAGGTGTAAGTTTCACCAAACCAACAGAAGAGACCGCAGTTGTTCGCAACATCGGTCTCTTTTTTTAATACTTCTGAATTGAGTCTATGAAGGGATTTTCCCCTACACTGTTCGATAAGCTTTTGGGCGCAGCCGTCACCAGGTCAAACCTGGGCGCCATCAACCGACTGTCCTTAGATCAGGTCAAAAACTCGGTCGCCGTGGATTTGGAAGCCCTGCTCAATACGCGTGCTGTGATCGATGACGACGTTTTTCAACCCTTTCCCGAGTGCCATCGGTCAATCGCATCCTATGGTCTGCGTGATTTCGCCGGGATGAGCTTGGCCAGCACGGACGATCGAGCCCAGATTTGTCGCAGTTTAGAGAACACAATCTCTCGCCATGAGCCCAGATTGCGAAACGTTCGCGCCTCATTGGAGATCGATCAGCGTCATATCAATCGGCTGAATTTTGCCATTAATGCGCTATTAGTTGTTCACGCATCCAAAGAACCGGTAAGCTTTGACGCTGTCTTGCAACCTTCAACATTGCACTACACCATCAACAGTGTTCGTCGAACCGCAGTACGCCTCGGAACCTAACGCAAACATGGATGAATTGCTGCCTTTTTACGAGCAAGAATTAGGCTTCTTGCGCCGCTACTCCAGGGAGTTCTCTGAACGTTACCCCAAGATTGCCGGGGACCTGTTGATGGCGGGAGAGGTCTGCGAGGACCCCCACATTGAACGCATGATTCAGTCATTTGCACTG
>Ga0136636_10000813_pt1 | contig 17149 bp, 14 predicted proteins | sample AntDrymUQ8522106_2_FD_104653 | JGI IMG/M metagenome (GOLD analysis project Ga0136636, IMG submission 104653) | Polar desert sand microbial communities from Dry Valleys, Antarctica - metaG UQ852 (21.06) | ecosystem: Environmental > Terrestrial > Soil > Desert | place: Antarctica: Dry Valley... | reverse complement strand
TTGTCTCCTTTGTCCATTGCCTCGTAAGGTAATTTACCCGTTTCAGGATCTATTTCTGTACCTACTAAAACTTCTGATTTTATTGTTTCAATATAATCGTAAAAGTTTTTTGTAATACCTTCTACTTTGTGAGCCGTCACTGCCGCTATTTTAAATTCTCCACCTGCTTCAGCAGCTTTTGAATCTAATCCTGCTAACATTTGAGCATTTGACTGTACAGCTGAAGTATTTGAACCTTCAAATTTTTCATTCATTAATCCAAAAGCGGATAATACTTCTTTGGACATATTTAATGCTAACATCGCGATAAAAACCAAGTACATTAGGTTAATCATCTTCTGTCTAGGGGTTAGTTTTCCTCCTGCCATATTTTCTAAATAATTAGTTTATTGTTTTTGTATAGTTCGAAACTAATTATCCTTTATTACTCATTGCAGAAAGCATTCCTCCATATACGTTGTTTAAAGACGATAGATTAGAAGTCAATGACTGCATTTGATCTTTTAATTTTAAATTGTTTTCAGCAACTTCTTCGTTTATTTGAGCATTTCTTGAAGCACTTTGCAACTGTATTTTATATAAACTATTTAAAGATTCCATTTGGGCTGCAGCCAAAGTTAATTCTTCACTGTATTTTTTAGTAGAATTAATAGAATCCACAGTTGGAGCAATTCCCTTAGCCGCTGATTCGAAATTTTTAATACTACTTCCTAAACTAGCCATTAATTCCCCATCAATTTTAGCGTCTTTTAACATGGCGTCTAATTTTTGAGATAACATTCCTTGTGCATCTTGCTCAGCTACTACTGGTTTAGCTAAAGGAATCGCGTTTTTGTCCTTAAGTTGCGGATAAACCATTTCCCATTTATATTCGTCATCAACTGGCTCGAAAGCAGAAAGTGCAAAAATAGCTGCTTCTACAACAAGACCAATAGTAAGCATAAGATTACCCGTAATTGGACCAAATTCAATATGGGTAATTTTGAATAATGCGCCAATGATTACAACCGCTGCTCCCATACCGTACGCGAAATTCATCGCTTTTTTGCCTAATAATGCCATAATAGTGTAATTTAAAATTTAATAGATTTGGTTTTTTTGTTTATTTTTTCTTTTTCCCGTTGCCGGTGGTTTGAATTCCCATGTAATCTTGAACGGTTCTAAAACCAATATAACTTCTGGCAGAGTCAGCATATTCATAATCTCTGGTACTTACTTGTAGGAAATAAGCAACATCTTTCCAAGATCCACCACGAAGTACCTTACGCTTATTAGAAGCATCAAGGACATTTGGATTCATAGAAGACACATATTCATAAGCATTTGGATCATAAGAAGAATCCGTCCACTCCGATACATTACCTGCCATGTTATACAGATTATATCCATTTGGATCGTATGATTTAGCTTCGACAGTATACAACGCTTCATCAGCAGCATAATCACCTCTATTTGGTTTAAAATTAGCTAAAAAACAACCCCTATCATTTTTTGTATACGGACCACCCCAAGGATAAGTAGCAGACTCGAGACCACCTCTTGCAGAATATTCCCATTCTGCTTCTGTAGGCAATCGGAAAGAATTGATTAAATCTTGACCTTTCTTTTTTGATTTAATATAACTGTTTTTATACAATGTTCTCCAAGCACAAAATGCTTTTGCTTGGGTCCATTTCACTCCAACCACTGGATAACCACCATACGCTTTGTGCCAAAAATAATCATTGTGCATTGGTTCATTATAAGAGTAGGCAAAATCTTTAATCCAAACGGTTGTATCTGGATAAACATTAACTTCCTCTGTTTTGATAAAATCTTTTCTTCGTCCCACTTTTGCTTTGGCAGCAGCCTGAATATCCATCCATGAGTAGCGGAATTTTAATTTATTAACATCGATAGTTCTTAAGCCATTGTACGACTCCTCTATTGGCAAATACATAGAGTCCATAACCTCAGCATAATACGCATCAGGATACAATTTGGTATCTTTAATTAATTTTACTTTTTTATTTAGTTTTCTACCAGCGTAGGGATCATCAGCAGTTCCAACACTATAATAATTGTCATACATATACTTATCGTACGCTGTCATTTTCTCAGGATCTGAGTCGTTAAAAGCAAAATCACCAATGCTTCCAGCATTTTTTCCTTTACCTGTTCCAGCTGTTTGACCGCTTTCATCAGCCAGAATGGCCAAACGAACTCTCATTGTAGAATCTTTTACCCATTCTACAAATTTACGGTACTCACTATTAGTAATTTCCGTTTCATCCATGTAGAACGAACGAACGGTAACCGTTTTTGTAGGAGCATCTTCTACATTAGCTAAATCAGCATCTGATTTACCCATAATAAAAGCACCACCTGGAATTAATGTCATTCCATAAGGCTTTTCAGGATGCCATTTTCCTCCATCAATACCAACTAATTCTCCTTTATCGCCTGATTTACCACAGCCAATTAAAAGGGTCAAAATTGTCGTAAAAGCTATGAACTTCTTCATATAAATTTGGTTATCTATTCATTATTTTTAAGTGTGTAAACCTATTTATTATTTTTTAGAAAAACAATTTTTTTACACTAAACAAAGTGTTTTTTATAAAAAAATAATAAATAAGTAAAAAAAGATTCTAAACGATGTTTTTTCTTTGGGCTTTCCACCATCTTTCAGGTAATTCTTGATTACAAGCCAATAAATATTCATCATAGGAACAGGGTAATAACGTGTTTCTTTTTAATTTATTACTACCATTTGAAATAAATGGAATTTCTATCCACCAGCGATCTGTTTTATCACTTTTATAAAAAACAAGTTCTTCTTCCTCTAGTGGTACATTGTACTTTATATAATTTTCTTTACTACCAAATGGATATTCATTCGAACGATAATGAAATCCTTCAATAAAGTACCATATAATCTGTGCAATAATAACTGATTCTTGTGCCGAATTATTATGGTTAAAAATCCCAAACGAAGAAACCTTGTCGCTTATTCCTGCATAACGGGCCAGAGTACAAATCTCTTTTCCGTTAAAACCATTCGGTTGAAACGAGATAAAATTACCAGAGTCAGCTGATTTAATGGAATGTAGATCTACACTTACTACATCAGCGTCTCTAAAAACAGGCTCCGAAATAGAAATAGTGTTTGACACTTCCCCCAACCTGTAGGCATCAAAAAACAATTTCTCTATTAAATCAATTTCCTCCTGCGAATTAAAATACGTTTGATATCCTATATTACAATAGTTAAAAAGATTGTTAGGCTCATCAATGATTATTTTAGTTAAATAAGAAGAAGCTGAGACATCTTCATTTTCTTTTCCAAAATCAAATTTAGAATCTATGGAAACCAGGTTGACCATCTGTTCCAGATCATCATATCCTCTATAAAGGGCGTAAGTTAAATCCTGAGAACCTCCAATTACTATGGGAGTAATTTTCTTTTTGATTAAGCTCGCAACTACTTTTTTTAGTGCAAAATAAGTATCTTCAATGGAATTACCGGGCAGAATGTCCCCTAAATCAGCAATAGACGCATTCCAATTTCCTGGAAAAAGTCCGTATAATTCTTTTCTAACCGGTGTCAAATCACTATTGGAAATCGCGTTGTTAGAACCTCGATTTTCCAGAACACCAATTATTGCAATTTTAATTTTATTTAAATCTGGAAATTGTTCAGCGGTATGCAAAACTATTTTACTCCCTAATTGCTGAGAAGTTAATCCGTCTAGATATACGAGGACCTCATTCGCTATCGGTTTTAGAAAATCAAATTCCATTTTATTATTTTTTTCCTCTCTCCTGCTAAAACTTCGGGACTTCACATAATAGCAGCAGTCAAGGTGTTATGAATTAAGAGTTTGTTATTTCTTTTTTGCAACTGCTTTTTTCACGACTGCTTTCTTTACAACTGCTTTCTTTGCTGGAGCCTTTTTTGCCGCCACTTTTTTGGCTGGAGTTTTCTTAGCAATCATCTCTTGAACTTCAGCTAATGTCAATTTTGTTGCATCTACCTCTTTACTCAATTCAATTTTGATTTTGCCTTTGGTAATGACTGAGCGTCCCCATCGGGCTTTTTCGACCAAAATTCCTTCTTCCTCCCAGTTATGTAAAACCTTATCAATATTTTTCTGCAATTTGTCTTCAATCAAGGCTTCAATATCCTGTTGCGACAAATTATCAAAATCATATTTTTTACTCACATTGATAAACAAACCGTCCCATTTGATAAAAGGACCAAAACGACCTACTCCTTTTTGAACTCCTTCGCCTTTGTAAACCGCTATTGGTGCATCAGCTAGCGCTTTTTCATCAATTAATTCTTTGGCTCTTTCAAAATCTACATCTAAAGGATTTTCTCCCTTAGGCAGGGAAACAAAAGCTGCGCCGTGACGAATGTAAGGACCATAACGGCCATTACTTACCTCTACTTCTTCCTGTTGATAATTCCCAAGATTTTTTGGCAACAAAAATAAATTCAGCGTTTCCTCCAAAGTAATGTTCCCAATGTTTTGATCGCTCATTAAGCTGGCAAATTTTTTCTCTTCATCATCTGGAGCTCCAATTTGAGCCATAGGTCCAAATTTCCCTAAACGTACCGAAACCGGCTTTCCTGTTTTTGGATCGGTTCCTAAGATTCTCTCTCCACTTTCGCGCTCTGCATTAGCCTCTACGTCTTTTACGTTTGGATGAAATTTATCATAGAATTCCTTCATCATTTTTGTCCAAACGATATTTCCTTCCGCAATTTCATCGAAATCCTGTTCCACTTTGGCGGTGAAATTATAGTCTAAGATGTTCCCGAAATTTTTAACCAAGAAATCCGTAACGATGGTTCCGATATCTGTTGGAACTAATTTTCCTTTGTCTGAACCGGTATTTTCTTTGAGCAGCTTTTCGCCTACTTTGCCTGATTGCAATGTCAGCTGTGTGTAATTTCTTTCTTGTCCATCAAGATTTCCTTTCTCGACGTAATTTCTATTAATAATGGTAGAAATCGTTGGCGCATAAGTAGACGGACGACCAATTCCTAATTCCTCTAGTTTTTTCACTAAGGAAGCTTCAGTATATCTTGCGGCAGCTCGAGAATATCGCTCAGTAGCTGTGATGTAATTATTCTGTAATTTTTCATTGACTTTCATCGCTGGCAGCATGCCTTCTTGCTCCTCCTCATCATCATCATGCCCTTCTAGATATACTTTTAGAAATCCTTCAAAAAGCAATACTTCACCTGAAGCCGTGAAAATTTCACCATGATTGTTTGCTTCAATTTTCACGTTAGTACGTTCTAATTGTGCATCACTCATTTGCGAAGCCAAGGTTCTTTTCCAAATCAAATCGTACAAACGCGCTTGATCTCTATCGATATCCACGGTATGAAGGGACATATCCGTTGGACGAATTGCCTCGTGCGCTTCTTGAGCTCCTTTACTTTTATTGACAAAAGTTCGAGGCTTAGAAAATTCTTTTCCGTAGGATTTGATGATTTCTGCTTGAGCAGCATCCATAGCATCTTTAGATAAGTTCACACTATCTGTTCTCATATATGTAATGAGTCCAGCTTCATACAAACGTTGTGCTAATTGCATGGTAATTCCAACTGGCAGATACAGTTTCCTAGCGGCTTCTTGTTGTAAAGTGGAAGTCGTAAAAGGACCTGTTGGTGTTTTTTTAGTAGGCTTCGTCTCTAAGTCGGCTACCTTATATGTGGAACCTATATTTTTCTTTAAAAAATCTTCCGCTTCTTTTTTGGTGTTGAAATTTTTAGGCAGTTTTGCTTTGAATGACTTTCCAGCTTCGTTAGTAAACTCGGCTACAACAGAATAACTCGCGATGGCCTTAAAGTTTTGAATTTCTCTTTCTCGCTCTACGATTAAACGAACAGAGACGGATTGTACGCGACCGGCAGATAAACCTCCTTTAATTTTTCTCCATAAAACAGGAGACAATTCATAGCCCACTAATCGGTCTAAAACCCGACGAGCCTGTTGCGCATTAACTAAGTTATAATCGATTTCACGCGGATTATCGATTGCTTTTAGAATAGCAGTTTTGGTAATTTCATGAAAAACAATTCGCTTTGTTTTGGCTGGATTTAATTTTAGTTCTTCGGCAAGGTGCCAAGAAATTGCTTCTCCCTCGCGATCCTCATCACTTGCTAACCAAACCATTTCGGCATTTTTGGCTAAAGTTTTTAATTTGGAAACCAATGCTTTTTTATCCGCAGAAACCTCGTATTTAGGTTTAAAGCCATTTTCTACGTCTACGCCAATTTCCTTGGAAGGTAAGTCGGCAATATGTCCATAACTCGACTCTACTTGAAAATCACTTCCTAAAAATTTTTCGATTGTTTTCGCCTTTGCAGGTGACTCCACTATAACTAAATTCTTTGCCATATCCCGATTGTTTATGTCGGCAAAAGTATATGATTTTTTTAAATTTTGAGTTTTTTAAATTTTAAAAGTCAAATTTTTCGTTGAAATGCGGCCTACAGATGACAGAAATTAAATAATATTTTGACGATTTTATTATTTAATTGAATTGTAAATACGGAGAATAATGCGGCGAAAATTCAAAACGCAGTACTCATTTTAACTATAAGACTCCGCAGCTTTGTCATACTTTCAACGTATTATTTTTTTTATGAGTAAAAATGAAGTTTTACTGATAGGTTCATTAATGTATCCGATTAACGATTGTGACAGCTATGATAATTTTGAATGTACAATTCATATTGGTGAGGAAGATTCTAAAGAAGTCATTTTACAATCAACTGTTTACTCTAATTCGTATGTATCACTTTAAAAATGATCTTTTTCAATTCAATTGACAACGCCATATCCAAAGTAGACATCAAAATATTTAATTGAAATAAAAAACAGCTTGAATCCACAACTCCCTAGCCCCGATTGTAGTGGAAATCCTTTTTGTTTTTTTCTTAAAAAACAAAAAGATTGCAACGGAAAGCGGGAAATAGCTCCTAAAAATGCAACTGCGCTTAATGTTTAAAACAATGTTAATTCTTAGTCTGACATCTTGTCATATTTATTGGAATTGCGTTATCTTTGCACTTTAAATTACCAAATGGAGAAGATTATTGAAGAAAGCAAACAAGGCGAAAGCTTAGTTTTAGAAAATAAACCTGAGAATACTAAAAAACTTTTTATAGAAAGTTACGGCTGTGCGATGAATTTTTCGGATAGCGAGATTGTAGCTTCTATTTTGTCTGGGAACGGCTACAACACAACACAAATTCTAGAGGAAGCCGATTTAGTTTTGGTCAATACCTGTTCTATTCGGGACAAGGCGGAGCAAACTATTCGGAAACGTTTGGAGAAATACAATGCCGTAAAACGCATTAATCCAAAGATGAAAGTTGGCGTTTTGGGCTGTATGGCAGAACGATTGAAAGACAAATTCCTAGAAGAAGAAAAAATAGTAGACCTCGTTGTGGGGCCAGATGCTTATAAAGATTTACCAAATTTACTCGCTGAAGTCGAGGAAGGACGTGATGCGATCAATGTGATTTTATCGAAAGATGAGACGTACGGAGATATTTCGCCGGTTCGATTGATGAGCAACGGAATTACAGCTTTGGTTTCAATCACACGTGGTTGTGATAATATGTGTACGTTTTGCGTGGTGCCTTTTACTCGTGGTCGCGAACGCAGCCGGGAACCACAAAGCATCATGACCGAAATTCAAGATTTGTGGGATAAGGGTTTTAAAGAAATCACACTTTTAGGTCAGAATGTGGATAGTTATTTGTGGTACGGTGGCGGGTTAAAGAAAGATTTTGAGACTGCCTCAGCAATGCAAAAAGCAACAGCGGTCGATTTTGACCAATTATTGGAAATGGTAGCGGTTGGTTTTCCTAAGATGAGAATCCGATTTTCAACTTCCAATCCACAAGACATGCACGAAAGCATTTTGCACGTTATTGCAAAATACCCAAATATCTGCAAGCACATTCACTTGCCGGTACAATCCGGAAGCAATAGGATTTTAGCGGCAATGAACCGTTTGCACTCCCGTGAAGAATACATGACTTTGATTGATAAAATAAAAAGTATAGTTCCAAATGGCTCGATTTCGCAAGATATGATTTCAGGTTTTCCAACAGAAACAGAGGAAGATCATCAAGATACTTTGAGTTTGATGGAATATGTGAAATATAATTTTGGATATATGTACTCGTATTCGGAACGTCCGGGAACATTAGCAGGACGAAAAATGGAAGACGATGTACCCGAAGAAACCAAAGCAAGAAGATTACAAGAAATCGTCGATTTGCAACAAAAACATGCTTGGTTGCGCTCGGAGGAATTTATTGGACAAACGGTAGAAGTTTTAGTAGAAAAAGTTTCGAAAAAATCAACGGAAGAGTTTTCTGGGCGAAATTCACAAAGTATTACGGTGGTTTTCCCAAAAGAAGATTATAAAATTGGGGATTTTGTGAATGTAAAAATTACGAGCTGCACCAGTGGAACTTTAAAAGGGGAAGCGGTTGAATTATCCGAAATGAATTAATTTTTTTACAACAAATTAAGCAAATTTCCACAAATTCGATACACTAAAAATTCTAACATGAACGATTCTAATCAGTATGATTACAAAAAAGATGAAAACTAAGAAATTGGTGGTATTTGTATGGAAGCACACAGAATATTAGGACCTATTTTACTTGAAATCGTTTGTGAAAATGCTTTAGAAATCGAATTCAAAAACCATAATATTCGATACGAAAGAGTAAAAGAGTAAAATGTAGAATACAAGGGGATTATTTTGCCCCATAAATTTTATGCTGACTTTGTAGTTTACACTGATATTATTCTAGAAATAAAATCAATAAAGGAAATCAGTAATGATCATCTTGCACAAACATTAAATTATATGAAATTAGCTAACACTCCAATAGGAATAATAGCAAACTTTCAAAATAAATCGTTAGTTCACAAAAGATTAATAAACACATAAAATTATAAATTTGCGAAAATTTGTGTACTTTGTGGTTGAGAAATAAAATATGGATACAGTTCAAGCTATAAAACAACGATTTGAGATTATTGGGAATGACACTAAGTTAAATCGTGCCATAGAAAAAGCCATTCAGGTTGCTCCTACCGACATTACGGTATTAGTTGCAGGAGAAAGTGGCGTGGGAAAAGAGAATATTCCTAGAATTATTCATTCGCTCTCCCATAGAAAACACGGGAAATATATTGCCGTAAACTGCGGAGCCATTCCTGAAGGAACTATTGACAGTGAACTTTTTGGACATGAAAAAGGCGCTTTTACTGGCGCAACAAATACGCGCGAAGGCTATTTTGAAGTAGCCGATGGCGGTACTATTTTTCTGGATGAAGTAGGCGAACTTCCACTTACCACACAGGTCCGATTGTTGCGGGTTCTGGAAAATGGAGAATTCATCAAAGTGGGTTCTTCACAGGTTCAAAAAACAGATGTCCGAATTGTGGCTGCTACCAATGTTAATTTATTCGATGCCATTGAAAAAGGAAAGTTTCGAGAGGATTTGTATTATCGATTGAGCACCGTGGACATTACTTTACCGCCTTTAAGAGACCGTAAGGATGACATTCACCTATTGTTTCGAAAATTTGTCGCCGATTTTGCCCATAAATATAAAATGCCTCCTTTAAAACTGGATGAAAATGCAGTTCAATTACTACAGAAATTTCGTTGGAGCGGAAACATTCGACAATTACGAAATGTTGCAGAACAGATTTCGGTTTTAGAAACCAATAGAGACATCTCCTCAGTAACCCTGCAATCCTATTTGCCAGTACAAGGAAGTAATTTACCTTCTGTCATTAAAGACAAAAAGAGTGAAAGTGATTTTAGCACCGAAAGGGAAATCTTGTACAAAGTTCTTTTTGACATGAAAAGTGACTTGAATGATTTAAAAAAACTAACGCTGGAACTGATTCAAAACGGAAGTTCAAAAGTACAAGAGACCAATCAGAATTTGATTAAAAAAATATACGGCTCCAAAGAAAACGATAGTGAAATCGATTTTGAAGAAGAGCCAAGATCAGCCTTAATCACTTCACAAAACACCGAAGACGCATACCAAGAGAATGACGATAATTATCTTTTTGCAGAAACAATTGAGGAAGAAGAAACCTTGCGTTTAGAGCAAAAAGAAATTGAAATGATAAAAAAATCGTTAGAAAAAAATAAAGGAAAACGAAAAGCTGCCGCCGATGAACTGGGCATTTCAGAAAGGACGTTGTATCGAAAAATCAAACAATTTGATTTGTAGCTTCTTTACAAAGATACGAAGTGGTACATGGTTTGATTGAAAATGAATATATTTGACCTGACCTTTAGAACTTACCAAGCAATTTTTAAATTAGAAAATGAAACATATAAAATTAATTCTTCTTTCAATAATTATATTGAGCATCGCTAGTTGCTCGGTTTATAACTTTACCGGAACTGGAAAAATTGACGCAGAGACGTTTCAAGTTGGATTTTTTCAAAATAATGCTGAATTAATTGAACCTGGAATTGATCGAACATTCACATTAGAATTACAAGATTTGATCCAGAACCAAACTAATTTAAATTTAGTCAAAAACGGTGCTGATTTAACTTATGAGGGAGAAATCATAGATTACAGAGTTAGTCCTATGACGGCAACGGCAGATCAAAGGGCTGCTCAAAATCGATTAACGATTCGGATAAACGTACGTTTCACCAATAAGAAAAAAGAAACCGATGATTTTGAAAAACCATTTACCTTTTTCTTTGATTATCCGGCAGAGCAACAATTAACAGGAGCTACATTAAACGCAGCTTTAAAAGAAATTTTTGAACGAATAACACAAGATATTTTTAATGAATCATTAGCTAAATGGTAAATTAAAGTTTGCTTATTTAAACGTCTTTTTTTTACTCAATTAGACAGTTAAACCATACGGCACTTAAATACAAAACAATGAATGTAACCGATTATACCTATTTGATTAACAAACCCGATGCAATCCACGAAAAGCAAACGGAAGCTTTAGAAATAGTATTAAATGAATTTCCTTATTTTCAAAGTGCTAGGGCGATTCAATTAAAAGGATTGTACAATCAAGACAGTTATAGATACAATACGGCTTTAAAAATAACAGCAGCGCATACTACGGACAGATCCATTTTATTTGATTTCATCACTTCGGATACGTTTACTTCTATTCACAAAAGTTTATACGATAGAAAAGCACTAGAAATTCTCGCAATCCAAGTGGTAGACAGTGAAATTCTTATTCCGGAAGGAAAATCAGAACTTAAAATAAATACATTAGAACACTCCATTCTGACTTCAATTAAGGAAGCGGCACCAGTTGAAACTGAAGTTTATTCAAAATCAGTTGAAGAAAAACTCGCTATTGGAAAACCGTTAGACTTTTCGAAAAAGGAACAACATTCCTTTCAAGAATGGCTACAACTATCCCGAACCGACCCTATCGAAAGGGAGAAACTGTCTACGTCTAGTCAATCCAATCCTGCAATAGATGCTGACAAAAGAAAAAAAATAGAATTAATTGATAAGTTTATTGAAACGAGTCCGAAGATTTCACCTGTAAAACATGGCGTTCCTTCTACCGTTGCTTTTGATCTAAATGCGGCTGACAATTCTTATTTGATGACAGAGACTTTAGCGCGAGTTTACTTGGAACAAAAAAAATATCAAAAAGCGATTCAAGCATATGAAATATTAATTTTGAAATATCCAGAAAAAAGTAGTTTCTTTGCGGACCGCATAACGGATATTAAGATTTTACAACATAATAATAATTAAACAATGAGTACATTTTCAATTTTTTTAGTTTTAATAACTATCGTTTGTTTTCTATTAATCGTAGTTATCATGGTTCAAAACCCTAAAGGTGGTGGGTTATCTTCTACAATAGGTGGTTCTCAGATGTTAGGTGGCGTACAAAAAACAACAGACTTTTTAGACAAAAGCACTTGGACATTAGCAACTATACTAATTGTACTTATCCTTTTTTCAAGCTTAAGCTTTACTGGAACGTTGAGTGATACTGATTCTAAAATCATAGACAATACAACTACGACTGCACCAGTAGCTCCAGTTCAAAATACACCTGCTGCAACAAATCCAGCAAAATAAAAATACGTTTCCTATTTTAAAAATGCCAGCTTGTCAAAGCTGGCATTTTTTATAAGAAAATGTGTCAGTTATCATAGGCTGGCATAATTTCTGAAATATTATTCCTTTAATATATTAAATAATACTAAAACATAAAATCATGGCTTTAAACATCAAACCACTTTCAGACAGAGTTCTTATCGAACCAGTCGCAGCTGAAACAAAAACTGCGTCAGGGATTTTTATTCCAGATACAGCCAAAGAAAAACCACAAAAAGGAACTGTTGTTGCAGTTGGAAATGGTACAAAAGAACACACGATGACAGTGAAAATTGGAGATTCTGTACTTTATGGAAAGTATGCTGGAACTGAATTAAAACTAGAAGGAAAAGATTATTTGATCATGCGTGAAGATGATATTCTTGCAATTATTTAAATTTTGTTTCAAGTTTCGGGTTTTAAGATAAAATCCTAAACGTTGAACAAAAACAACTTTAAACATTAAACAAAAATTAAAATGGCAAAAGATATAAAATTTGATATTGAAGCACGTGACGGATTAAAACGCGGTGTAGATGCATTGGCAAATGCAGTAAAAGTAACTCTTGGACCAAAAGGTCGTAATGTAATTATTGGAAAAGCTTTTGGCGGACCAACTGTTACTAAAGATGGTGTTACTGTCGCAAAAGAAATAGAATTGAAGGATCCATTGGAAAATATGGGTGCTCAAATGGTAAAAGAAGTTGCTTCTAAAACCAATGATTTAGCTGGAGACGGAACCACAACTGCAACTGTTTTGGCGCAAGCTATCGTAAAAGAAGGTTTGAAAAACGTTGCTGCTGGAGCAAATCCTATGGATTTAAAACGTGGTATTGACAAAGCAGTTGAAGCTATTGTTGCTGATTTAGCGAAACAAGCTAAAGTAGTAGGAAGTGATTCTGAAAAAATAAAACAAATCGCCTCTATTTCAGCTAATAATGACGAAGTAATTGGGGAACTAATCGCTACTGCTTTCGCAAAAGTGGGAAAAGAAGGTGTAATCACCGTTGAAGAAGCCAAAGGAACAGATACTTATGTTGATGTTGTAGAAGGTATGCAGTTTGACAGAGGATATCTTTCTCCTTATTTTGTCACCAATTCAGAAAAAATGGAAGTAGAGTTGGAAAACCCTTACATCCTTTTGTACGATAAAAAAGTTTCTTCTTTAAAAGAGTTGTTACCCGTTTTAGAACCAGTTGCACAATCAGGAAAACCATTATTGATTATCGCTGAAGACGTAGATGGTGAAGCATTGTCTACATTGGTGGTAAACAAATTACGTGGAGCCTTGAAAATTGCGGCTGTAAAAGCACCTGGTTTTGGCGATAGAAGAAAAGCCATGTTAGAAGATATTGCTATTTTAACTGGAGGAACGGTAATTTCAGAAGAAAGAGGGTACACTTTAGAGAATACCACTATCGAAATGTTAGGAACTGCCAAAAAAGTGACTATTGATAAAGACAACACAACAATTGTAAGTGGTGCTGGCGAAGCTGATATCATCAAAAATCGTGTCAACCAAATTAAAGGTCAAATGGAAGCTACTACTTCTGATTATGACAAAGAAAAATTGCAAGAGCGTTTGGCCAAATTAGCTGGTGGAGTTGCTGTACTTTATGTTGGTGCTGCGTCTGAAGTGGAAATGAAAGAGAAAAAAGACAGAGTTGACGATGCACTTCACGCTACTCGCGCTGCTGTAGAAGAAGGAATTGTTGCTGGTGGTGGTGTGGCGCTTTTGAGAGCTAAACTTGTACTTAGCGCAATTAAAGCAGACAATGCTGACGAAGCAACTGGAATCCAAATTGTATCTCGCGCAGTAGAATCTCCATTGAGAACTATTGTTGAAAATGCAGGTCTTGAGGGCTCTGTTGTAGTTGCAAAGGTGGCTGAAGGTTCAGGAGATTTTGGATACAACGCTAAAACAGACGAATATGTAGATATGCTTGCTGCAGGAATTATAGATCCTAAGAAAGTAACACGTGTAGCATTAGAAAATGCTGCTTCGGTTGCTGGAATGATCTTGACTACTGAATGTGCATTGATTGATATCAAAGAAGATAATGGTGGCGGAAACCCAATGGGTGGTGGTATGCCAGGAATGATGTAATATCACTTCCTTTAACTTAAAAAACCGTGCTGATAAAAATCAGGACGGTTTTTTTTTGTTTCACTATTTTGTTTATTCCTGAACTTTAGATTTTTTGCTAAATTTATAAATGACTGGTAAAACAGTAATCCCTACTAAAGCTAATACAATTAACTCGATGTGCTCTTTCAAATCAATCTGATAATTATTGAGTAAGAAGCCATATAAATAATGTCCTGCAAAAATTAACGTGAAGGACCATATAAATGAACTTAAAATATTATAAAACATAAACTTTTTCTTGTCCATTGAAACAATTCCTGCAACTATAGGTGCGAAGGTTCTAAATATGGGAAGAAACCGAGCAAAAATTATTGCTTTCCCTCCGTATTTTTCGAAAAAATCTTTGGATTGCACCAAGTACTTTCTCTTGAACCAAAAACTATCCTCTTTATTGTACAAATAGTACCCACTTTTTGAACCGAACCAATACCCAACAATGTTTCCTAAAATACCAGATAACGCTACCAATGTTGATAAAAGGACAACATTAAGAAAGTCATTATTAATAAATAAAATGTTTTCTATTAATTCCCGGCTATAAATTCCTGCTAAAAACAACAAACTATCTCCTGGTAAAAAGAAACCCGCAAAAAGACCTGTTTCAGCAAATACAATAAATAAAACTATATAAATACCCAATTTAATTCCATTAACATCAAAATGAATATAAAAAAGTGGGTCAATTAAATTCTTCCAATCAAAATCGTTCATTCTACGGTGTTTTATGCTAAAATTATTCGTGTGTGAAAGTACGGATAATATATCTTAACCACAATTTATGATACTATTTTAAAGTTTAATTAACTATTTAAATGACCTGAATTCACTTTACATAAAGACTAACTAAATACCGGTTGCAGCAATCGCGATTTCAATCATAATAAAACAGCTTTTTTTAGTTTCCGACCATAACATAACTTTAAAAAACATTCAAGTCCGACATTAAAAAAACCAAAGCTTTACCTTTGGTTTTCTGTACTATTATTTTCGTTCATATTGACAACAAGTATGTAACTTATCATAATCTTCCTTTAGTGCCTTGATTTCATCAGTATCGTGACCTGCTTTTGCAATTGATTTTTGTATGGTTGATCCATCGGTTTTTTGCTCATTTACAATCAAATATAAAGTGCCACAGTCCATATGCCAATCGGCGGATTTTACCCCGGGAACACTCAATGCCGCTTTTTCAATTCTCTTTTTACACATTTCACAATTGCCGCTAACATGAAATTCAACCTTAGCATTTTTATTTTTCATATTCTGAGCCTGAGCTGTAAAACCAACGAATGACAACAACATTACTACTATTATATTTTTCATCATTTAAATTATTTAAGACTATTTAATTTTAAAACGTAAACCCGCATAATACATTTGTCCAAAAATCGGACCATAGACTATTGACGCATCAAAAGTAGGTCCAAATGGATTTTCATTACCCAGAATAACATTATCTTGTTTGTAATTTCCAATATTTTCTCCACCGATGTAGATTTCAAAAGTAGCGGAAAAAGTTCTGGTAACTTGCACATTCATTACAGAAAATGACGGCGAAAATTCAGGCAGCCTGTCTTCTTGAGGATTAGTTGAAGTATTAGGCAATTGTTGCTTTCCGAGCCAATTGAAAGTATAATCAAACTTCCATTGTTTTCCCTTATCTAAAATATGAGTTTCATATCCTAAATTCCCAAAAAACCGATGTTTTGCCTGCAATGGTCTTTGATAGGTTCCTGATAAATAATCCGTTTGAATATCATAGAATTTGTAGGCTGTTCTCAAATTAAAATGCTTTTTCAGTTCGTAGTTGAACTCTACTTGCAAACTATTTGCAAACGATTTCCCTTTTACGTTATAAAACAAAACTTGTTGCGGACTTTGTAAAACATCAACAACCGCTTGATTTTGAAAATCGGTTCTGTAGAAATCAAAACCTACATCGGCACTTTTACCAAAAAGCAAAAAACCCTGCATAAAACTTAGCCCGTAATTCCAGGCAATTTCAGGATTCAATCCGTATATTTTTCCATTGGTATCTAAAAAATCAAACGTTCTTGCACTTGCCAAAAGCTGTTGATTTTCGGCAAAAACATTTGCACTCCGTTTCCCTCTTCCTGCAGAAAATCGCAAAACTCCTTTTTCCCAAGGATTGTATCGCACATGCAATCTTGGCGTAGCAAAAGTCCCCAAACGATTGTGATTGTCTATTCTACCGCCCAGAACTACGCTGAAGTTATCCGTATTGTCATAGGTATATTCGAAAAAAGCGCCCACTGAGCTGTCAATCCTGCTGTAATCATTCACATTGACAAACTCTCCATATTGATCATAGGTAAAGTTCAATCCTGTTGAAAATTTATGTTTAGTATTGTTGATAATCGAATTGAAAATCAGATTTGAATAATAACTCTTTTGTTTGATATCGTATTGATTCAATCCAAAATAGGAGTTTTGATCGTGACTGTTGAACGCATTTTGAAAACCAATGCTCTGATACGGCATGTCGGGAAAAACATATCCTAATTTAGTGGAAACATCAAAACGCTGTGTATTGATTTCAGAACCCCAATAATTAGTTGTTCCCTTATCTCTGTCTGGGTCAAAATTTAATTCTCCAGTTTGTTTTCGATCATCCATATATCGGAAGTTAATGAAACTCACCCAACCTTTTTCGGCATTGGTATATTGCCAACGATTTAAAATATTGATTTGCTTTGCTAATGGATTATCCAGAAAACCATCGTCATTCATATCGTTTTTTGAAACTCTCGTGTTTCCGTGAAGAAACAAACTACTGCTCCACTTATCCGAAATTTTGATGTTGAAATGCGTAT
>Ga0136636_10000812_pt1 | contig 17158 bp, 20 predicted proteins | sample AntDrymUQ8522106_2_FD_104653 | JGI IMG/M metagenome (GOLD analysis project Ga0136636, IMG submission 104653) | Polar desert sand microbial communities from Dry Valleys, Antarctica - metaG UQ852 (21.06) | ecosystem: Environmental > Terrestrial > Soil > Desert | place: Antarctica: Dry Valley... | reverse complement strand
GGCTGGCGCGCGGTTTCACTACGACAGTTGCGCGCGCGCGGCTACTGACGGGCACTGGGGCACGTGTGGGCGTGGGCTCTGTGGCTGGCGCAGGGGTTGTCGCTGGCTTGTCTGCGTGTGCATTGGCAGAGGCTTTGGGCGCGACGCCTGGTGATGCCTTGTCAGTTGCCACCATCAGCTTGGGCATCGACACCGGCACCGGCTTGTCCTTGATGAGCAGGATCAGGTTTTTTTTGTCGATCAGCTTGTCACGTAACGCGGCCTTAAGGTCCACCGTGAGTTCATTGGCCTGGGGCGCAGAGGCTGGTTCAATCGGATTTTTGGCGGCACTTGTGCGCACCGCCGGGGCGGGCGTGGCACTATGAGCCCCGGCGGCGTCTGCCGCATGACCGGGTGGCACGGCCAGCACCACCAAGGCCAGGCCAAGCGCGCTGCCAATGGCCAGTTGTTGCCAATTAGATACTGGCCACACGTTGGTGGTGCGCCGCGTGGCACGGTGGTGAAGTGTCGGTTTCATGGCAATGCATGGGCCGTGCAATGGCCCTTGTGTAGGTTTTTATAGGTGTTTATCGGCAGTTGCCCCTGCCAGCTTAAGACGCTGGCCTGACCAGTGGGCGCTATAGTGACGCATTGCCTTCAAACCGAGCCTGCCTTGAGTATCCAAACCGATGACTTTGCCCCCGCGCCCTCGAAACGGGTGGTGTCCAACGCGCCTGCCTCGCCCAACGAAGAAGCCATTGAACGCGCCCTGCGGCCCAAGTTGCTTGATGACTATGTGGGCCAGGTGAAGGCGCGTGAACAACTTGAAATTTTCATCAGCGCCGCCAAGATGCGCGACGAGGCGCTTGACCACGTGCTGCTGTTTGGCCCGCCGGGTCTGGGTAAAACTACGCTGAGCCACATCATTGCCGCCGAATTGGGCGTTAACTTGCGCCAAACCAGCGGCCCGGTGCTGGAAAAGCCCAAAGACTTGGCTGCGCTGTTGACCAACCTTGAAAAAAACGATGTGTTGTTCATCGATGAGATTCATCGACTGTCGCCGGTGGTGGAAGAAATCCTGTACCCCGCGTTGGAAGACTACAAGATCGACATCATGATTGGAGAAGGCCCGGCGGCGCGCTCCATCAAGCTTGATCTGCAGCCCTTTACCCTGGTCGGAGCGACCACCCGCGCCGGCATGCTGACCAACCCCTTGCGTGACAGATTCGGCATCGTGGCGCGACTGGAGTTTTACACCTCTGAGGAATTGGCGCGTATTGTCAAGCGCAGCGCAGGGTTGCTCAATGTGCCCACCGACGAGCAGGGTGGTTTTGAGATTGCCCGGCGTTCACGCGGCACACCACGCATTGCCAACCGCTTGCTGCGCCGGGTGCGCGACTATGCCGATGTGAAGGGCGCGGGTGAAATCACGCTCGACATTGCCAACCGTGCGCTGGTCATGCTCGATGTCGATCCACAAGGGTTTGACCTGATGGACCGCAAGCTGCTGGAAGCCGTGATCCATCGTTTTGACGGTGGCCCGGTCGGGCTTGACAACATTGCCGCTAGCATTGGTGAAGAGCGTGAAACCATTGAGGACGTGATCGAGCCCTACCTGATCCAGCAGGGCTACCTGCAGCGCACGCCGCGTGGCCGCATTGCCACGCTGGCGGCCTACAAGCACCTTGGGGTCACGCCGCCCGCCAACCAGAGCGGGTCGGACCTGTTCAGTGTGTAAGCAAAACCGTCAGTTGCCCTGCAGCTGACGCATGATATTGCCCATCACATCGTTTACCAGGTCAGTGATCGGGTCTACACCTTGTGAGGGTTCTGGCTCAGGTGGCGGAGGAGGAGGTGGTGGTCGTGGGCGGGGAATGTCGAATTCGACTTTGGGATCCAGCCAGCGGTTGCGAAAAGCCTGCTGAAACACATCACCCACCATCGGCAGCGCGCTGCGGGCCCCTTGACCCCACGACCCCATTTTGACGCTGCTGTCATTAAAGCCAACCCTGGCACCTGCCACCAGTTGCGGGTTCATCAAGATGAACCAGCCGTCGGTGTTGTCCTGGGTGGTGCCGGTCTTGCCTGCCACGTCGGCCTGGATGCCATAGCGGTAGCGAATGGCGGCGCCCGTGCCATGGTCAATCACACCGCGCATGGCGTTGACCAGCGTGAGTGCGGGCGCGCGTGGCATGGCGGGTTCGCGTTCTGTCACACCCTCGAATTTTTCCAGCACTTGGCCGTTGCGGTCTTCCACGCGCAACATCAGATAAGGCTGCCGGTAACTGCCGCCATTGGCGATGGTGCCGTAGGCCGCCACCATTTCCATCAAGGTCACCGGGCTGGTGCCAAGGGCGAGCGAGGGCACCAGGTCCAGCTTGCTTTGCCGTACCCCCATGGCCTGTGCCAGTTGCCCGACACGCTGCGCCCCCACTTTTTCCATCAGTTGGGCGGTGATGGTGTTTTTGGAGAAAGCCAGTCCGTCGCGCAGTGTCATGGGCTCGTAGCTGGGTGGTGAGTCATCGCTGGGTGTCCACGGCGCGCTGCCTGGAATCGGAATGGACACGGGCTGGTCAATCAGGGTGTAAGACGGGTCGAACCCCTGCATGAACGCCGCGCCATACACAAAGGGCTTGAAGGTTGAGCCAGGTTGGCGCCGGGCCTGGCTCACATGGTCGAACTGTTCCTGGGCAAAGTCGCGGCTGCCCACATAGGCCCGCACGGCCCCGTTGCGAGGGTCCAGGGCCAGAAAACCGGCTTGCAGCACGGCGCGCTCCGACACACCCTTGCGTCGTCCGTCAGCTTGCTGCTGCAGTCTGTCCAATTGTTTCGTGACGGCCAAGTTGGCCACTTTCTGCAGCTTGGCGTCAAGTGTGGTGTAAACCCGCAGGCCGTCTGCCTGGAGGTCGAAGTTGTGCAGGTCGGCCCAGGCGACAAGCCAGGAGCGCAGGTATTGGGCCACGTGGGGTGCCAGCCCAAGTGGTTCCACCTGACGCTCGAAATCCAGTCGCATCGGACGTTTTGACAGCGCCTCCAGCCGGGCCGACGTCAGGTGACCATTTTTTGCCATCTGCGCCAGCACCAGGTTGCGCCGCTGCACGGCGCGTTCCGGGTTTTGCACCGGGTTGTAATAGCTGGTGCCCTTGAGCATGCCAATCAGAGTGGCGCTCTCCAGCACGTCAAGTTCGTTGGCCGACTTGTCAAAATAGGTGCGCGCCGCCATTTCGATGCCGAAGGCGTTGTACAAAAAGGGCACGGTGTTGAGGTAGGTCTCAAGAATTTCATCCTTGGAGTAGACCGCCTCGATTTTGAGCGCAGTGATAGCCTCCTTGACCTTGCGCGTGACGCTGGTGGCGCGGCCGATTTCTTCGGGGTAAAGGTTGCGGGCCAGTTGCTGGGTGATGGTTGAACCCCCCTGCAAATCCCCGCCCAGGGTGCTTAGCACGGCCCCGGCCAGCCGCCACACATCAATGCCGTGGTGTTCGTAAAAGCGACGGTCTTCGGTGGCAATCAGCGCGTTCACCACATGGGGGGCGATCTTGTCCAACGCGACCGGCTGGCGGTTGATGCGCTTGAACTCGGCCAGCACGGTGCCGTCAGAGGCAAGCAACATCGACGGTGCCTCCGCCTTGGCCTTGCGCAGGTCACCAATACCGGGTGTGAACGGAATCAGCATCAGCACGTAAAGCAGCGCCAAGACCGGTAGCACCAAAGCGGCCCGCACCGGATGTTGTTTGGTAGCTGCCCAGACGCGGTGGAACTGTTCGGTGGCGAAAATGCGAGCGCGTTGGAAGGCTGGGATCATGGTTGAAGTTTAAGGCCCGCGACAAACGGCCAGCGCCGCTCACACAGCGGACAATACCGGCGCAGTCACTACGCGCTGCGCGGCCTTGCCCTCGGAGTCAAAAAACCAATGGATCCCAAAGAACAGCTGTCGCAAGAGTGGACCACCCTGCAAAACAACCACGAGTCCCATGAACGAAGTGCCCTGTGGATCAAGCTGGTGGCAGTGGTGCTGTCGGCCCTGGCCTGGGTGGCAGGGCTGGTGCCTGAAGTGCTGGCCGCCTTGGTGCTGATGTTGTGGTGTCAGGAAGCGGTGTTGAAAACCTGGCAAAACCGCCTGGCCGACAGGTTGGTCGGTATCGAGGCCATGTTCAGGGGTGAGGCAGAAGGGGTTGTCCAGCCGTTTCAGCTGCATTCCCGGTGGCTGGCGCAGCGGCCCGGCTTGAAGGGCTTGCTGCTGGACTATGCGCGCAGTGCGATCCGGCCCACGGTGGCGTTCCCGTATGTGGCCTTGCTGCTGTTGACCCTGATTTATCGGTAATAAGCTTCGACTTTGCCCTTGAGCTTGATCAGCAATGGGTTGCCCTTGCGATCACGCGTCTTGCCTGCGGGCACCTTGACCCAGCCTTCGCTGACGCAATACTCCTCGACATCACCGCGCTCCTTGTCATTGAACCTGATGCCCACATCGTGTTCGAACACGGCCGCCACATGGTGCGGGCTGCGTGCATCTGCAGACAGGTGGTCGGGCAAGGCTGGGCGCGGGGCGGTTTCGTTGGTGGTCATCTTGTAGTCAATAAGTAATGTGAATTGGCGTCGATTCTCGACGATTTGCCTGCACCCGGATCAGGCCACAGGGTCAGGTGCTGCTTTCATCCAGGCCAGTGTTTTCAAGGTGGTTGCTGTCAGCCCAGCCCACCAGGGTGACGCCGTCGGGCGTCCAGAGCAGGCGGTTGATGGCAGCATTGCCCAGCAACCAGCTGCGCGGTGCCTGCAATTCCTGGTGGGTGGCCAACCGGTACAGGATGTCCATCACGCCACCGTGTGCCACCAGCACGATTTGCCCACCGATGTGTTGTTGCGCCAGGGTATTCAGGGTGCTGGCTATGCGCTCGCGCATGGTCAGCAAGGACTCGCCGCCCGGTGGTGCCCAGTCCGGCACGCGTTTACGCCAAAGTTCGGACTGCTCGGGCCATTCGACTTCGATCTCGGCGTAGGTTTTGCCTTCAAAACTGCCAAAACCGCGTTCTCGCAGTCCTTGGTGTGCGAACAGCGGGGCTTCGGTGGCGTGGGCAATGGCGTTGGCCGTTTGCCAGGCACGCAGCAGGTCACTGGCGTAGACCGCATCAATGGCTTCGTCAGCAAGCGCCTGGGCCACCCGAGTCGCCTGCCAGATGCCATTGGTGTTGAGTGCAATGTCCAGCTGGCCTTGCAGCCGGGTGTCTACGTTCCAGGCGGTTTCTCCGTGGCGGATGGCGATGATGCGGGTGGCTAACATAGTTCTTTGTGGGACAGACCGCAGTTACACGAAGTGAACCAGCTCTGTCCTCAACTGATTAACGTGGTATTTCTATGTTGATACGGCGCATACCGGCAGGCGGTGCGGGAAAGCCCTGCAACGCCGCGTCCAGAAGGGCGGCCAAAATGGCCTCGCTGTCAGACCAGACACCTTCGTGACTGGCGTGGCTCTCATACACCACCTGGCCGGCGGTATTGCGCATGATCAGGCTGACTTGCCGCCAGTAGCTGGGTTGCGCGTCCAGCCCCAAAAACCAGGGTCTACGGTGACCAATGCCTATGCTGCCATTGCCAAACCCCCAGCCCAGGCCCCAGCCAATTTGGACGCTGCGCTCGATTGACGTGATTTCCTGACGCTGCACAGCGGTCACGACCACGCTCAAAGGCGCACCGTTTTGGCGCCTCAAACCGACTTTGGCCAAGGCCTCCTCAGACAACTTTTCCAGTCTGGCCTGGCCCACGGGATCGGCCATTTGCGACGGCAATCGCTCAAACTGGTAACTGGCGCCGGATGAAACAGCTTGCGGCGCAAAGCTGTTGACCTGGGTGTCGATGAGGCGCGGCCCGGCACAGCCGGAAAGCCAGCTGGCGATTGGTAAAAATACTATGATAAATATAGCTACTCGCGCTTTAATCATAGGGGCTAGAGATCAATTTTGTATATAAAAATCAAAGCTGAACCAGTTGCACCCCTGCCACGCTGGGCAGGGAAAATTCTTCCTCGTCAAACACTTTGTCGCCATTTTCATCGGCGATGCCAGTGATTTTGATGCCTTTGAAGTCGTGGCGTTTGACGTCCATCAAATGTGAGGGCACCACGTTTTGCAACGCGGTGAACATGGTCTCGGTGCGACCCGGGTACTGGCGCTCCCACTGGTGCACCATGCGTTTGATTTCCTGGCGCTGCAGGTTTTCCTGGCTGCCGCACAAACTGCACGGGATGATCGGAAACTGGCGGTGCTCGGCCCAGCGGATCAGGTCTTTCTCAGCCACATTGGCCAGCGGGCGAATGACGACGTGGCCGCCGTCGTCACTCACCAGTTTGGGTGGCATGCCCTTGAGCTTGCCAGCAAAAAACATGTTCAAGAAGAAGGTGTGCAGCATGTCGTCGCGGTGGTGGCCCAGGGCGATCTTGGTGATTTTGAGTTCATCCGCCACACGGTACAAAATGCCACGGCGCAGGCGGCTGCACAGGCTGCACATGGTTTTGCCCTCGGCCACCACCTTTTTGACAATGCTGTAGGTGTCCTGGGTCTCAATGTGGTATTCAATGCCGAGTTGGCTCAGGTACTCGGGCAGGATATGCGCCGGAAACCCGGGTTGCTTCTGGTCCAGGTTGACGGCGACGATGTCGAAGTTGATGGGCGCGCGTTTTTGCAGTTTCAGCAAAATGTCAAGCAGGCCAAAACTGTCCTTGCCGCCGCTCACACACACCATGACGCGGTCGCCTTCCTCGATCATGTTGAAGTCGATGATGGCCTGGCCAACCTGGCGGCACAGGCGTTTTTCGAGTTTGTGAATTTCTCGCTCGATTTTTAGTTTTTTGCTGGCTGTGCCAGTTTCTGCGCCGACGGGGGCGTCCAGGAGGCCGGTGGCGGCTTCATCGTGTGTGTCTGTCCAAAGATCGTTCATGATGTGTTTTACAGGGTATCCAAGGCCAAAAATTCGGCAGGGGTATAGGCGCGCACCGGGCTTTTGGTGAAGTCGCGCAGGTTGCGGGTGATGATGGCGGTGGCCCCGGACTGATGGGCAGAAAAAGCCAGTACGGCATCTTCAAAGTCGGGCATGTCGGATTTGATGGCTGCATCCAGTACCGCGCGAGACACTTTCGCAAGTTCCATGACCTGCAGAAAATTGGCAGTGCTTTGCCTTGCACCCTGTTCGCCCAAAGTGCGCCGCGTCAGGTAATGCATGTTGGTGATCGTGGTGGCACATAGCAGGCCGGTATGTTCTGAGGCTTCAATGAGCGACAGAACCGCTGCGGATTCTTTCAGAAAAGGCTCGCGCCGCAAGATGACATCCAGAACGACGTTGGTATCAAAACAAATTTGCATAAGTGGCCGGTTTCCTGATGACGGATGACGCATTACTTCCTTGCTGGCAAGGTTCAGGAATGTTTGTCTTCAAGGTAGCGGTAGTAATCTTCTTTGGTGGGGACTGGGCTGCCATCGGTTGGCACCGCAATGCCGATCAAACTGCGGGTAATTGGCCCCAGCTTGCTTTCCCAATGGTCCGGGCCCGCTTGGTCAGGCTGTGTCTTGGCTTGTGCTGCACGTGCGTTATCCGCGGTTTTTTGCGCCAGCGCGGCGAAATAATTGGCCACCATTTGAGACACCGAACTGCCATGCTGGGCGGCATAGTCTTTGGCTGCGGCAATCAGCGATTCATCTAGCCGCAGTGTGAGTTTTGCGTTCATGGTATTTCCCTTTTTGCTCAAGTGAGACGTACTGAATAAAAATATTGTACGTCGCAAACAATTTCTTACCACTGCCCGGTTTCAATGCGTATGGCCACTTCGCAGTCGGTAAAAATCTCCAGCTTGGCAATTTTCACGCGCACGCCTTTCACGTTGGGCAGCTGCATCAGCCGGTTGGCCAGCTTGCCAATCAGCGTTTCAAGCAGGTTGACGTGCTCGGACGTGCATTCGTCGATGATGATGGTGCGCACCTTGCGGTAGTCCAGCACATGCATGATGTCGTCATCTACAGGCAGCAGCGGCTGGTGTCCCAGGCTCAACTCGGCATCCACCTGGATCGGTTGCGGGGCGGCTTTTTCGGTGTCAAGAATGCCCAGGTTGGCGTCAAAACGCAGTCCGGTCAGGGTGAGGGTTTGCTGGCCTACGGTGTGGCTGCTGGTGTAGGTGATCATGGGTGTTCCGTGTGCGGTTGTGTTCGGAGTGCCGGGGAGGGCTGCGGACCGTGCTGGCCGTGGGGCGCGTGGGCGACCAAGGCTCAGAGCAGCGAGAAATCGCGCTCGAACTTCATCAGGTGCTGGCCGCCGTCCACCAGCAGCGTGGTGCCGGTGATGGACTGATTTTCAAGGGCAAACGCCACCGTGGCCGCCACGTCGGCGGCGGTGGATGAATGCCCCAGCGGCGAGAGCTTGTGCAGCGCTTCGAATTTTTCCGGTGTCAGCATGTGGCTGGTGAGCGTCAGGCCGGGTGCCACACCCACCACCCGCACCTTGGGCGCCAAGGCCAGCGCCAGCATGGTGTTGGCCGCTTCCAGCGCGGCCTTGGACAGGGTGTAACTGACAAAGTCGGGGTTCGGGTTCCAAAGTTTTTGGTCCAGCAGGTTCACCACCACACCCAAGGCCGCTTTGCGCGTTTGCAGGTGTGTGTGCAAGGCTTGGCTGAGCAAAATTGCGGCACCCGCGTTGGCACGCATGTGTTTTTCCATGGCCGCAAAGCTGAAGGTCTCGGGGGTGTCGTGCTCGAAGGTGGAGGCACTGTTGACGATGGCGTCCACGTAGCCAAACTCTTCGATCACGCTAGGCAGCAGATTGCGCACCGCCGTTTCATTTGATAAATTTGAACGAAATGAGGCGCTAGCCCCCGATAAACGTGCGCAGTCAGCTACTGTTTTGCGAGCATCTTCGACTGAATCGCGGTAGTGCACTGCCACCCGCCAGCCAGCACGGGCGAGGGTCAGGGCGATCTCGCGGCCCAGTCGTTTGGCTGCCCCTGTGACCAGCACGGTGCGTTGGCCAGCAGCTAAGGCAGAGGGTGGGGTTGGGGGGGAAGACATTCGGGGGACAATTCCAGGCTATGACAACACCCTCAAGTTTAACGAGCGCGCTATCCCACCACATTGCACGGTCCATTCAGGACGCGGCTGGCTGGATCGGGTTCGACACCTTCATGGGCCAGGCCCTGTACACCCCCGGCCTAGGCTACTACGCCCATGGCAGCACCAAATTTGGTAGCTTGCCCTACACCGTGCAAGACGGGGTCAAGGTGGCGGGCAGCGATTTTGTGACGTCCCCGGAGATATCGCCGCTGTTTGGCTGGACGCTGGCGCAGCAGGTGGTGCAGGCACTGGAAGTCACAGGCACGCAGGAAGTTTGGGAGTTTGGCGCCGGTTCTGGCGCGCTGGCACTGCAAATTTTGCAGGCCTTGAAAGCGCAAGGGGTGGCGTTGCCGCGTTACACCATCGTGGACATTTCCGGCAGCCTGCGGGCCCGTCAGCAGGCCACCTTGGCCGAGTTTGGCGACCAGATACGTTGGGTGGATGCGCTGCCAGACGACATGCGCGGCGTGGTGCTGGGCAATGAGGTGCTGGACGCCATGCCGGTGAAATTGCTGGCCCGTGTCGGTGGCATCTGGCATGAGCGCGGTGTGGCGCTGGGTATGACGCTGGGTGTGGCCACCCCGGATGGCATGCCCTCGTTTGTCTGGCAAGACCGCGTCACTGAGCTGCGTCCCTCACTTGAGGTGCCAGGGCCGCACGACTACCTGACAGAGATCCACCCGCAGGGCGAATCTTTTGTGCGCACGCTGGCCACCAAGCTCACAGTGGGGGCGGTGTTCTTGATTGACTACGGCTTTCCCGAGGCCGAGTATTACCACCCGCAACGCCACATGGGCACGGTGATGTGCCACCGGGCGCACCAGGTGGACGATGACCCGCTGGTGCTGGTCGGTCAAAAAGACATCACCGCGCACGTCAATTTCACTGGCGTGGCACTGGCTGGCATTGAGGCCGGTCTGGGCGTGCTGGGCTACTGCAATCAGGGCCGGTTTTTGATGAATTGCGGTCTGCTCTCGCAAATGGAAGCCGCCGATTTGCCAACCCGCGTGATGGCGCAAAAACTGATCATGGAGCACGAGATGGGCGAGCTTTTCAAGGTGATCGGTTTTCACAAGGGGGAACCCTGGCATGCGCTGGGGTTTGACCTTGGCGACAAGACACACACGCTTTAACCGGGGCCACAGACCATGTTTCGCTGGCTCATCGTCGTGTTTTTGGTGCTGGTGTTGATCAACAGTTTCACCCCCTGGTTGCAAAAAATGGGCTTTGGCAGGCTGCCCGGGGACTTTCGATTCAGGATTTTTGGTCGGGAGTTTTTTATTCCTCTCACCACCACCATCATCCTGAGCATGGTGGCCGCGGGCATCGCCAAATTCCTTTGACGCGCGCGCTTGAATTGGTGGTAACTGCTGTCATGTGTTGTGTTGAAAGGATATTCCATGACCGACTCCCTGCACATCGTGTGCCCGCACTGCCACACCACTAACCGCATCAGCCGCGCCAATTTAAGCCATGCGCCCAACTGTGGCAGTTGCCACAAGCCACTGTTTGACGCGCACCCGGTGCTGCTCAATGAGGCCAATTTTGACCGCCACATCAGCCGCAACCAGATTGCGGTGCTGGTTGATTTCTGGGCGCCCTGGTGCGGCCCGTGCCGCCAGATGGCACCTGCGTTTGAGCAGGCGGCAGCGCAGCTGGAGCCGCTGGTGCGGCTGGCCAAGGTCGACACCGAGGCTGAGCAGAATCTGGGCGCGCGCTACAACATCCGCAGCATTCCCACGCTGGCCCTGTTTGTCGGTGGCCGGGAGGTGGCGCGTCAGCCCGGTGCCATGGGCCTGGCCGACATCGTGCGCTGGACAAAGCAGCATTTGCCCGGTTGACTGGATGCGCTCATGGGGCAGGTACACCGCCTGACCAACCTCACCGCGCAGCCAGTAGAAATTATTGAAGTACAGTTTGGCGCTTTCGTGGGCGAAGACGACATCACGCGCCTGGATGGCGGCTACAGGCGTGCATGATGCCGGTGTGCTGCAAGGCCCCGTTGCCCGATTTGATTTCACCCGTTTCCAGGAGTTGACCTTGCCATGACCCAAGACCTTCTGCTGTCTCAGTTTTGTTTACCTGCAGGCTGCGCACCGGTGGCCTGTGTGGACATCGGCGGCACCAAAGTGGCAGTCAACATCGTGAATGAGTGCGGCGCACACGGCAAGGTGGTGGAACCCACGGTCACCACAGGCGCCAACGATGCCCTGGCCCAACAAATCATCCGCATGGTCGGACAAAGCTGCGCCGCGGCGGGCATTCCGGTGACATCCGTGGCCAAGGTGGGGGTGTCGTCCTGCGGCCCGTTTGTGCTCAATCAAGGGCTGGTCGAGTTAGCCGCACCCAACATTTGCGGAGGTCTGGCGGGCACGGCGCGCGGCTTGCCCAACGACTGGCAAACCGCGTTGCTGGAGGCGCCCTTGCGCGGAGCGTTTGCCGACGTGCGGGTAGAGAATGACTGCATTGGTGCACTTGAAGCCGAGCGCCGCTGGGGCGCGTTGCAGACCGCAGGCACACCTATGGCGAACTGCGCCTATGTGACCTGGAGCACCGGCATTGGCACCGGCCTGTGTGTGGATGGCCATGTGCTTCGAGGCAAAAACGGTAATGCCGGCCACGCCGGGCACATGTTTGTCAACGACAACTTTGATGCCCTGTGTGGTTGCGGCAACGTCGGAGACGTTGAAGGTCTGGTGGCAGGCAACGCCATTGCCCGACGTTTTGTGTCTGAAGGTTATGCCAATTCTGCTGCGCTATTTGTAGCTGCCTACGAAGGTGATACAAGAGCTGTTGCCATCATTGATGATTTGTGTGAGGTGATGGGGCGGCTGCTTTACAACCTGATCATCACGCTCGATCTGCAACGCATCAGCCTGGGTGGCAGCGTTTACTGGCACCACCGCGACTACCTGCTGCCGCGCCTGTATGCCCGTGTGCAAGGCAAGTTGCCTACGCTCACCGATGGCTGCGATTTGGTCAGCGCTGGTTTGGGCGAGCGTGTCGGGGATTTTGGGGCGCTGGCGCTGGTGGTGTAAGCGAGACGAATCCGGGCAACGGGGTCGTTGACTCATTGACTATTTTGAGATAAGGGTAAATACTCCTTGCGGTGGATTGAAAATTAATTAACAATTAATTAATTCGTGTAACCGTTTGTCTGCACGAATCAACCCGCGCCCCGGTGCCCCATGTGGTTCACCCGGCGTACTCCCAGGAGATGACATGATCAAACTTTCCAAGTTGGCGACAGCCGTGGCAATGGTGGTGGCTGGCAACGCGGCGATGGCCGGTGACGTAGAAGTGCTGCATTACTGGACCTCCGGTGGCGAAGCCAAGTCGGCCGCCGAGCTGAAAAAAATCATGCAGGCCAAGGGCCATGTCTGGAAAGATTTTGCGGTGGCAGGTGGCGGCGGTGACAACGCGGCCACGGTGCTCAAAAGCCGTGTGGTGTCGGGCAACCCGCCTGCAGCTGCCCAAATCAAGGGCCCCGCCATTCAGGAATGGGCATCAGAAGGTGTGCTGGCCAATCTGGATGCCACGGCCAAGGCTGAAAAATGGGACAACTTGCTGCCCAAAGTGGTGGCCGATGTGATGAAGTACAAAGGCAACTACGTGGCAGCCCCGGTGAATGTGCACCGGGTCAACTGGATGTGGGCCAACAGTGCCGTCCTGAAAAAAGCCGGTGTGGCTGGCGCGCCCAAGACATGGGACGAGTTTTTTGCAGCGGCTGAAAAGGTGAAAAAAATCGGCCTGATCCCGGTCGCGCATGGGGGTCAGAACTGGCAGGACTTCACCACGTTTGAGTCTGTGGTGCTGGGTGTGGGCGGTGCCAAGTTTTACAGCGACGCCCTGGTCAAGTTGGACCAAAATGCCTTGACCAGTGCCACCATGACCAAAGCGCTGGAGACCTTCCGCAAGGTCAAGGGTTACACCGATGCCGCCGCCCCAGGGCGTGACTGGAACCTGGCCACGGCCATGGTGATTCAAGAAAAGTCCGCCTTCCAGTTCATGGGTGATTGGGCCAAGGGTGAGTTCACTGCCGCAGGCAAGGTGCCGGGCAAAGACTACATCTGTGCCGCTGCCCCTGGCACTGCCAACGCCTACACTTTTAACGTTGATTCTTTTGCCATGTTCAAGCTGAAAGATGCCGCCGCCCAAAAGGCGCAGGCTGATCTGGCGGCTGCCATCATGGGCACGGAGTTTCAGGAGGTGTTCAACCTGAACAAGGGCTCCATCCCGGTGCGCCTGAACACGAGCATGGCCAAGTTTGATGACTGCGCCAAGCTCTCATCCAAAGATTTTGTGGAGTCTTCCAAGTCCGGCGGTCTGGTGCCATCCGTGGCCCATGGCATGGCGATCAAGCCAGCGGCCGAAGGTGCCATCAAGGATGCGGTGAGCCAGTTCTGGAACAACGACAAGATGAGTGTGGCTGACGGTGTGAAGAGCATCGCCAAGGCGGCTGCTACTCAGTAAGGCGTGTGGTTCGCTGCGACCTGTCATCCCGGACTTGATCCGGGATCCAGGTTTCAGATGTCCATTTGCAGACGTTTTTGGCTAGTACCCGCAACAGAGCTGGGATGCGTGCTTCCGCGAATGTCCCCCGCCCTGCGGGCTCCTTCTTGATTTCGCTGCAGCACGCACCCCAGCCCTGTTGCTTGACGAATTGGGGTTGGCATGTCGGGTGCCCCAACTCCGTATCGGGACCTGATGGGTCGGGTGTTCCGCGCAGTGAGGTCAAGGAGGAGGCCGAAAGTCAAAGACTTTCGGTCGGGGGACACGAACGGAGTGGAATACCCGGGCCGTCAGGTCTAGACCTAAACGCAGGCGCGACAACTAAGGTTCCCAGGCTTTAAACCAAAGAAGGTTCCCAGGCTTTAAACCAAAGGCAATGTGTTTATGAAATCTCTTGAAAACGTGATCCCCAAGCTGGTGATTGCACCGGGCTTTGTGCTCGGGTTTGCCTTCATCTACGGCTTCATGATCTGGAACGGCGTGTTGTCCGTGACCAACTCGCGCATGTTGCCCAACTACGACGAGTTCGTCGGTCTTGAGCAATACACCAAGCTATGGGAAATGGACCGCTGGTATGTGGCGCTTAAAAACCTCGGTATTTTCAGCGTGTTGTATGTCGGTGGCTCGATGTTGCTGGGTATGGTGCTGGCGATTTTTCTGGACCAGAAAATCCGCTTTGAAGGCGTGATCCGCACCATCTACCTCTACCCCATGGCCTTGTCGTTCATTGTGACCGGCACCGCCTGGAAATGGATTTTGAACCCCAGCCTGGGGCTTGAAAAACTCATGCATGACATGGGCTGGAGCAGCTTCAGTTTTGACTGGCTGGTGCAGAGCGACACCGCCATTTACTGCGTGGTGATTGCCGGCATCTGGCAGTCCGCCGGGTTTGCCATGGCCTTATTTCTGGCCGGCTTGCGTGGCATTGATGACAGCATCATCAAGGCGGCGCAAATTGACGGCGCCTCGCTGCCGCGCATTTACTGGCGCATCATCCTGCCGGTGCTGCGTCCGGTGGTGTTTTCGACCATTCTGGTGTTGTCGCACCTGTCCATCAAGGCGTTTGACCTGGTGATGGCGCTCACCGCCGGTGGTCCGGGTTATGCGTCGGATGTGCCGGCCACTTTCATGTTCACCATGAGCTTCACCCGGGGCCAGATTGGCCTGGGGGCCGCCAGTGCCACCATGATGCTGGCCATGGTGGCCGCCATTGTGGTGCCTTACCTTTACAGCGAGTTGCGGGAAAAGAGATGACCCCCCTGAGCCGCTTCGCGTCTTCCCCCCCAAACGGGGGACGCACCCGATGGCCTGGCAAAGCCAGTTCCATGGGTGCCCGCGCACATACCCACCTCTTCGGAAGCCGACCATGAATGCGAAAAATCTTTTCCGTGTGGCGGTTTACGCCGTGTTGCTGGTGGCCGCTTTGTTCTTTCTGGCACCACTTTACGTGATGCTGGTGACCTCGTTCAAAGACGCTGACCAGTTGCGCGCTGGCAACCTACTGAGCCTGCCGACCAGCCTGAACTTTGAGTCCTGGACGCTGGCCTGGTCCACCGCCTGCACTGGGGTGGACTGCCGTGGACTGAAGCCGTATTTCTGGAATTCTGTCTCGATGGCCGTGCCAGCGGTGCTGATTTCGACGATCTGGGGCGCGCTGAATGGCTACGTGCTGAGCATGTGGAAGTTCCGTGGCTCAGACTTGTTGTTCGGCTTCATCCTGTTTGGCGTGTTCATGCCGTTCCAGGTGGTGCTGCTGCCGATGAGTCAGGTGCTGGGATTCATGGGGTTGTCCAGCTCCGTCACCGGGCTGGTGCTGGTGCACAGCCTGGCTGGCATGGCGGGCACCACGCTGTTTTTCAGAAACTACTACACCGCCATTCCGCATGAACTCATTCAAGCTGCGCGCATGGATGGGGCGGGTTTCTGGCGCATTTTTTACCGCATTGTGATCCCGATGTCGACCCCGATCCTGATGGTCACCCTGATCTGGCAGTTCACCAACATCTGGAACGATTTTCTGTTTGGCGTGGCTTTCAGCGGTGCCGACAGCAAGCCCATTACTGTGGGGCTGAACAACATGGCCAACACCACCAGCAGCGTCAAAAGTTACAACGTTGACATGGCAGCGGCCATCATCGCTGGGCTGCCGACCATGCTTGTCTATGTGCTGGCCGGTCAATATTTCGTCAAAGGTCTCACAGCTGGCGCTGTGAAAGGATAAAACACCATGGCAGCTTCACTTCACATCGCTGGCATTCGCAAGGTTTTTGGCAAGGGTGACAAAGCCGTCGAGATCTTGAAAAAAATCGACATCGAGGTCGCCCCGGGCGAATTTTTGATTCTGGTCGGCCCCTCAGGCTGCGGCAAGTCAACCCTGCTCAACATCATTGCCGGTCTGGAAGAACCGACTGAAGGCGAACTCAAGATCGCCGGCAAAAACGTGGTCGGTGTGGCCCCGGCCCAGCGCGACATTGCCATGGTGTTCCAAAGTTATGCCTTGTACCCGACCATGAACGTAGCCGACAACATTGGTTTTGCCCTGGAAATGCGCAAGGTGCCTTTGGGCGTGCGCAAAAAGCGCATTCAGGAAGTGGCCGCCATGCTGCAAATCGAACACCTGCTGGAACGCCGCCCGGCGCAGCTCTCAGGTGGCCAGCGCCAGCGTGTCGCCATGGGCCGGGCCCTGGCGCGAGACCCGCAGCTGTTTTTGTTTGATGAGCCACTGAGTAACCTGGATGCCAAACTGCGCGTGGAAATGCGCGCCGAGATCAAGCGACTGCACCAGGTGTCTGGCATCACCAGTGTGTATGTCACCCATGACCAGATCGAGGCCATGACACTTGGCAGCCGCATTGCCGTGATGAAAGACGGCATCCTGCAGCAAATTGGCACACCTGACGACATCTACCGCCGCCCGGCCAACACCTATGTGGCCGGTTTTATTGGTTCGCCTACTATGAATTTAATAGCTGGTAGTGCAAGCGGAACGGGGGCTACAAGCCAATTTTTATTTGAAGGTGGGTCTTTGCAGCTGCCCAGCCCGGCCAAGGGCAAAGTCACGCTGGGCCAGCGCCCGGAGCACATTCACCTCAGCGACGACGCTGCCTGGCGCGGCACGGTCACCCTGGTTGAGCCCACTGGGGCGGACACCTATGTGGTGATCAAAACCGGCGTGGGCTTGATCACGGTGCGCACACCTCCCAGCACGCAGGTGAAGGTGGGTGACAACGTGGGCATGACAGTCAGCAGCAACCACAACAACTGGTTTGATGCACAAAGCGGGCTGCGGCTGGGGGTTGAACACACATAGCATGAGCTAAAGGGGCGGCTCGGTTGCCCCAACCAATGTCATGGGGTGCGATTTGAAGTGGTGTGTGCTTCAATTGGGTCTTGGCTGACATCACTGTGGTGGGTGAATCAGTCGGGCGATGCGCTTTGCTACGTGTCCTCCGTCTGCTGCGCGGTCTCCTCCTTTACCTCCGCAAAACGCATCACCCGACTGATTCTGCGAGCGTTTTGGTACCCTGGCAGGGGGGGAATTCAAAGGTGCCGGAGTTGGTGGTGGCGCTAATTGGTGT